>OLGO01000374.1_pt1 | contig 45490 bp, 40 predicted proteins | sample 1605861 | NCBI WGS metagenome assembly OLGO01 (sample SAMN03283253) | human gut metagenome | biome: human-associated habitat; material: feces | host: Homo sapiens | place: USA | collected 2013
AGTACACGGCGAACAGCGCCGGACTGATTGGCGACCAGAACGGCGCGTACAGGCCGAGCGTGGTGCCATCCACCGGAAGAAAAGCGATGGCCAGCAGCAGCCAAATGACGTTGCGTTCCTGCGTTGTCAGAAATTGCAGGAACGGCCGGTATTGCGGTCGGCCATGATGGTTGCCCGCGTCGATGGTGTCGTTGTGTACGCATGCTTGGTTCATGTGGTTTCCCCTCCCCGTCAACCCTACTCGTTCATCATGATGTATGGATGCCGCCCGTTGTTCATTTGTAAGCGCAACGCCTTCGTCAGGCTCGTAAGTCTGGCGGTTCGTAGGCGAATGGCTCGGCGGTCGTGCGGTAGCCGAGCACTCGCATGTGCCGGTCGACCTCGTGCTGTAGCGGACAGGCGGCAGCCCGTCATCATTCATCGATTAAACGTCCACTTCTCCTCAGGCTTGCGGCAAATTGTTCTTCCGTGATTTCTTCTGTCACCAGTCTGGAAATGAGTTTATATAGGGTATTTCGTTCTGGCGCTGGATCATCATCGATATCCAAATCAATTCTTTCCATTTTCAGGATGGCCAAGGATATGGCCATTGCGGTGCGCTTGTTGCCATCAGCGAAATAATGATTTTTGGCTAGGTGAAAGGTAAGATGCGCCATTTGTCGAAACAAATCTTCGAATCGTTCTTTCGACAATTGACCGAATACCGGCAGAAAGGTCGAATCCACAACGCCACTTACGAAACCGGCGTCATTGGCTCTTTCCACGGTAAATCCGCCGATGTCGTCAAGTTGCTTCCTGTGTACTCGGACGATTGCTTGCGTCATTGCTTCTGCGAAATCATCAGATGGAAAAACGAGTGGCGGCGCTTGGATATGCCACCACTCGTCAGTGTATTGCTCAGGCATTGCGCAGAATCCTGAAGGTGTTCTGCCATTTTGCATTTACTTCATCCAAACTAGATGCAAGAGTGTTTTTGGGGAAGGTCAGACCGTCGTCGGATGCGAGAATGGCATCGTTGGTGATTTCGACGTTTTCTCCTTCCCTGTAGACATTCTTCCAAGCGGAGTTCTTTCGATGGGAGAATCTCACAAGATCGAATGCCGTCAGAAAACCATATTTCTTTGCCGTCCCATCTACGACGGATAAGGCCTGTTCATCCTTTGCGGTTTCGCCCTCGGGCTTGAGAATCCTGTTGCGTCCGTATTTTTGGAAAGTGAAATAAACGTTCCTCTCAACCGGACCGTAAGGCCACGCTTCAATCTTGTCTTCGAACAATGGTTTCCCGGTTTCGCGCAGAGATTCGACTTGCGCGAAATAAACGAGCTTGTTCAGCACAAGATTCGTAATGTCGATATCAGAGCCATGGCGAAGAATGAAAGCATTCGCTACTTGTATTGACTTCATGCCCCCTCCTTTGTCATGGAAATTTCTATGTTCAGATATATGAAGCTTGCTTTCGAAAAGATGTATATTACCAGTCCTTCTCTCAAAAACACAAAGGTAGCATTCAATAATGCATTTGTCAGACGCTGTAAGAAATCCTTCATTTCCAGTTTGGCAGCATTCCGCACGCTAGGGCTGTCGACAAGGATAAGGAAACCACATATTGTTGCCGCAAAATCATGCGTCAAGGGATAGCTACAAAATACGTCGAATAGTCGTTTGGGATTTTCGATAACGCCCGAATTCTTGCGCACTTTCGGATTCCGGCCCTGACGTAAGAGGGCATAGCCCGCGTCCTGTGTACGATTTTCATTCGCCAAAACAAAAAACCGCGATTGGAAGCCAGGAGACGGAACCAAGACCCTCGAACATCATACGGATCGACCAGAACCTGCCCGGGACCAGGCTCGACCGGCTGATCACCGAAAAGATGGCGCAGATCCTCAACGCGATGCCCGACGCTTCAGGCCGACGAGATCACCGGGGCCGCCAGATACGAGCGCAACGGCGGGAGGAAGGCGTACAGGGTCGGCCACTACGAACGCAAGCTCACTGCCAAGGCCGGCGGACTCGAGCTGAAGGTGCCGAAACTCAAGGGCACCCTGTTCGAGTCCGCGGTGATCGAACGCTACCGGCGGTGCATGGTGCATTTCATGCGCAACGTGCTCTCAAAGACGCCGCCGACCCACAGGGAATGGGCGTCCGCCGCTACCTGGACATGTCCCGGCTTGATGACAACCTCGCGGGAGCGAACTGATCATCGCGCCATGGACGGCCATGATCCAAAGTGCGCAACCTTTCGGGCACTACCCTGGTTCTTCTCCGAGTTCGCCTCGGCTGGTTCGACCTTATATACGATACGAGCGCCAACTTCCAGTCTTGAATTTTCATTTCAAGGGGCAAAATACATGCAAGACTCGGCTGCTTCGGCATAATCCGGATGCGGTTTTCATTTCGTCATGCATGTTGAACGTAATGCGGTCCGCATTGAGTACGCTTCATGCTTCCTGCGCATGACTGCACTTTCGTCCGGATTCCATCCACAACCCCCAAGTCAGCGCAATGCCGCAAATGCCACCTTTTCTTCGGCACTTATGTATGGCTTCTGATCTGATTAGAAGTGTGCTCGGCTTTCCAATACCGTAATTATCTTCCATATGTTTTGCACGTATTTCTTCGACGAGTTATATCGATATATGAGCGAATCCCAGTCTGATCCAGCATTGTTGATTTCAGATTTTCCCAATATTTTCGCGGCCTTCTCTATGCTTTGAACGTCTGTCAGGGGAACGCTTGATTTGACTTGGGCGATGCCTACAGTAGCGGTACATTTCGTTATCTTTACCCATAGATTCTCTATCTTGCGAATAGGAAGAGGTCTGTTCAACGATTCATAGATCAAGATCGCGTATAGCAGAGTCAAAGATGTTGAGTTGTTTTGGCATGCTTTCTCTATCTGGATGCCGTAGCTGTAGCGAATCCGGTTGAAGGAAGACAGCATGCGGCGAACGCACATATCATCCAAACGTGAATCAGAAGTAGTCTCGGTATCCTTTTTCTTCTCTTGAATCCGCCTGATATACAACACGACTATCGCGGCCGTAAGCAAGCTGGACCATAAACCGTTGACTATATCGCTGAGTTTCGGTGCGAGGATATCGATATCAATATATATTGTCAGCAGAAAAACAAGTTTGGCAATAACGAGATAAACGACGATAAAGACCCAGTGCGAGCAGCCTATACACTCCCCCTTAAGGATGAATGGGAAAAGAATTATAACTTCAAAAATAACGACAGTCCCCAGAAGATCCCATAGGAGTTGATCGTAGTAGTGATATTTTGTTAGAAGCGCTGCTTCCAGTACAAGAACGATCACCGGCGGCAGAATACGGAATAATACTATTCTTTCAAGCTTTTTCCAACCAGATGGATGGTGAAGTAGCTCCTCGAGTGGCCAGTATACCTTAACATCACCAGTAGCGGCCGAATCATTGCGCACCTCAAGGACTTTGTAAATGCCGAAAAGAATGTAAGCGAACGCTAGAGGCGATACATATGGCATTGCGTCCAATAAAAGCTGGTACAGAGATATACGGTTTCCGTATGGTAGACCTTCATTGAGGAACGGTATAAAGGCACAAAAAAACAATTTGCTCACACGTCCATCCTTCTACCGACTTGCTGTTGCAAGTAAGCGACGAGGGTCGGTCTCCGTCCAAACGCCGCTTCGCCTATGTCACTTTTGTTGGATAACAGTCTCGCAGCTAGATGTACGGTCATGTATAGCCACGAGAGATGGAAAGCAGTTAGACTACTGTAATCCATGCAAGGAGGTTGGCGCCTTCTACTATGAATTAATCTTCACCTATCAAAATGCTTGGAGCAACCAAGATTATCAACTGAGGCAAGAACCATATTTTCCTTGATAGATTATTCGCAAACACTCTTCGCATTCTTTGCGAAACTCATCATCCGTCCTTGAGAAGTATTCGAAGAATTCCTCGTAATTTGGAAGATAGAAAATGTTCTCCCTTTCTTCCGCGCGACGCAGCATCTTTTCCAACGATCCGTTCTTATCACACGACTGCTTGTCTAATATTGCCTGATCGGAAGGGGAGCACGCTTCTGAGAAAAGAAGCAGTCCTCGAATAAGGTATTGGCAGATGCGGTAACAGACTGTCAGCCCTTCGAGCTGGGCATGAAAGCTGCGGATTAAGGCATTTTTCATATCTTCCGGAGAAGATATAGACTGTCCGTCCTCTCTAAAGAACCAAGCATCATGCAGCTCATCCTCTTCCCCATCGTCGGGTTCTTGATTTTCATTTTCTTGACGTAGTTCCATACTAGGCAAATCAGACTGTTGGTGTCGTAAAGCGATTTTAAACCATTGCTTAATGGGCTCAGAATTTCCCTTTGCTTGTTGAAGACTGGTGAGGTTGTAGTAACGACTTCGTTCTGCGAAATCGGTCAAGAAATTCAGCATTTCCTTGATTTCTTGAGCATTCTTTGGCTCTTTAACAGTATTTCCATTGGACTCTATGATTTGTGAGACTTTCACATATAATTCGCTGAGCTTATGCCCATATTTCTTTAATTCGCCATCAGTGAGAAATTGCCCTTCTCTCTTATAGGAATCTGACTGAATCGCAAGCTTGCAGACGCGTTCCAAAGCTATGGTCATGTTGAAAAATCCAGCGTAGTAGCACTCCTGATTCTGAAAATCAGCAATCTGCAACGATTTGAACCCCAAGGTTAAAAGACCGTCCGCAAGACTCGCCTCTCTTTGCAGTGCGATAGTTCTAGGGTCGTATTGCTCAGAATGCTTTACCCACATCTTAAAAACCTCTACAATCTCACGCGAATGAATCTGCCTTGTCGCAACGCGCGAATAACACGTACCGCTCATACTTAGAATAACGCTTCTCCATTGCGAAGCACGCTCCGACTGTTGGACTGTAGAAAAAACAGATTCGGCAATCGGATGCGTGAACTCGAACGTACGACCACGAAGAATGCCTCAATGACGAGTCTGGGCGCGATGGATAGATGTTCAAAAGTCAGGCTTTCCATTATGTATTGCGATGTGGCTGAAATCGCGTGCCGGATACGCTCCAAACGTTTTTGTGCCCACAAAAATTGACAGACAGGTAAAAGAGGCATACGTTATGGGATGTAATTATTGTGACCACAAAAACGAAAGGATGCGCACATGGCAAGGCCTAAGAAACCGGACGCACGCAACTATGTATATAGAGTGCGACTCAATGAGGGCGAAAACCAGCAACTCACGGAAGCAAGCGAGTGGCTCGACCAATCAAAGTCGGAGATTTTTCGCAAAGCCCTCTTTGACTATCATGCAAAAGTCAAGGAAAACAAATGTTTGTCCGACCCCGGCACGGATCTTTCCGAATGGGTCTTCGACCATATTTCTCTTCATAGAGTTTTGACGTGCCCATACGAGAATTGCGGCGATGATTTCGCAAAGGATTTGTCGCCCTACTGCGAAGAACAGTCATCCGAAGAGCAAATGGGATACCGTTGCGAGCACTTTTTCGATACGAATGAAATCGAATGCCCCTCATGCGGACGACTCATTCACGTATCTGGCGTCATTTCAGAATATCCGCTTGGAGCATACGAGTATGAGCAGATTTCGGTTGGGAAGGAAGCATGAATGATGCCAGAAAATTTGTATCGCATGATAGCCGAAGAAGGGAAACATCCGACAAAATCCAGAACACACCCCGGAGCAATCAGCGGAGTAGCCCTCGACGACAAAACCAATAAGCTCTCGGGAACATTGGATTTTGAGCCAGTGACAATAACGTATGAAGATGAGTGCCCGCAAACTCAAACAGAGCATCCTCCTGCGGTAAGATTAATCGAAGACGTCATATACCGCGCATGTGGCGCATTTGAGTGTTGGTATTACGAGGAAGCTCTGCCTTGGTTTACAGATGAGTTCGTTCCGGCCGCAAAGAATAAGGCCGTCACTTATCTGAAGCGCAAATTTCGCAAAACCACAGAAGAATCACAACCATCGAATTTAAAAGATGGAAACACCCTTGACGTTGCAGATGTGAAGAATACTCCTTTTGTGACACTCCCGAATATTGGTGCCGAGCACCCTGACTGCGCGGTTATCATGAGCAAGGAAGAAGCACAACAAGAAATGTCTGAGGCAGTTGCTTTACGTCTGCTCGGCGAAGCCAAGCTTCAGCGTCTGAGGCACGCTAATATTGTGGATGCGGATGGACACGCCATAACGAACGAAATGATCAAAGAGCTGACAGAGCCAGATACCTCCAAAAAGCAAAAACTACTGGAGTGTCCGATGATGATAAATGAATCCACGATAACTGGAATATCCGCGAAGAGTTCGAATCGAAGCCAGATTGAGACAGTCGCTTAATACGAGATAGCACCCATCTTGTTGCATACTTTATGTTCAGATATCCCACCTTGGATTGAAGAGGGGCATAGCTCATGCTCCGTGTATGACACTTTCCTCCCCAGTTCCAGCCGGCGGGATTCAGGAAGAAAGGGATTTTGCCGATCCCGATACCAAAACTGCAAAATATCAGGAGACTCGGGGGCACGACACGCTCCATGACTGGATAACACGTACAACTCAAAGCTCGGTACTCGAACGTATCCAGCGAACACAGAACGCAAGTCTTTCTGCGACAAAGACGAAATCCCAGAATACGCAAGGATTCGGACGCTATCCAAGAAGGAAGCACATGAGGTTTCCGGCACAGTTCATACAGTTGTCTCAGTCGATGAAGTACTAAATCTGCTAGAAGATTGAAGGAGAGGGAAGTTCGCTTCTGATTTTGAGGATTGAGATGACATCACTGCCTCGATGTTCAGACATCGCATGCGCGCGCATACGGTACGTGACCGCGAACGAGTGGAGCTCGCGCCGCTACCTCGACATGTCTCGGCTTGGCGGCACGCTGGAGGAAGCGAACTGATCATCGTGCCACGGGCGACCATGACCAAAAGTACACAATCTTTCGGTCTACCCTCTATCAGCAGCTTTTCGCCATTCTGCAAATCCTCGGCATCCTGTTGACCATCTATTTTGTGTCTGCACTCTGATTGACTTCATGCGTCAAGGACTGTTTGCAGTGACCGTGAACCGCAACCGTGGCCGCTGGCTCGAACTGGTGTGGGACACAGCAATGGAACGGAGCGAACATAAGCGGAGTAACGCAAAGGCATAACCCCAAGCAAATGGTGGTGGCCAAACATCGCATGGAATGTTCGTCCACCACCATTTGCTTGATTCAAAACGACATTATCTCGGTTCAGCTTTCGGACACTCCCAGAGCACTCCATTCTCACCAGTTATTGCTCCATCTGCCGAATGGCTTATATTGATGTGACCTGAATTGCAGGTAAATCGCTTTTAATACCTATGTCCAGTAGAAGGAAAGACCTCTGACGAAGTTTGATTCTCGAAGGCAAAACAACGCCCTAGCAGAGCACACACGGATACTGAGCCAAAAAACGTTTTTCGGCTTTCCGATTATTTCCTTTTCATGAATCCTCGCAAGGTTCCGAATGCCCATCGCGCGGTTGTTTCTCCCATGATCAGGGCCGCGACAAGCCAGACGACGGAATACACGGCGAAACCAGCGACCACCTGGACCGCCACGTTCAATCCGGCAAGGGGCATACTCATAGCGAACGCGACCGCCGCGGCCATGATATGCGACATAAACGTCCGCAGCACATTGGATGCGTCGATATGCTCCTTGAGCACCGGCCAACAGTCATGCAGCTGCATCAGGAAGATCACCAGCTCGGCGAGGCATACCGATATCGCGGCACCAGTCGCGCCGAGCATACTGTCCAGCAGCAGATTGCATATCAGGCTGATAGGAACGCCGGTGAGGTTCGCCCGCGCGAGCTTCGATTCCTGGTCCAACGGGGAGAGGATGCACAGGCCGAAGAAGTAGTTGATACAAGAGAATAAATTCACCAGACCGATGATGCGCACTGACGAGACTGCGCCTACATACTTCTCCGATGAAATGAGCACTACCAATGGATAAGCGTAGGCCAGAAGATACAAGGCAATCCCCAAGCAGAGGTTCAGGAGGAATCCGCATCCTCTTTTTAGTAGGGTTCCGTACTCTTCGGGATCATTCCGTGCATAATAGGAAAGTCTTGGGACTAGAACACTGATGATTGCGGCGATAACACCAAAACAGATTCCTTTTAATTTGACCGCTAGCTGGTAGAGGCCGACCTGAACATTGCTCGGCGACAGCATACCAAGCAGGATGCTGTCGAACGCGGTGTACACGGATGTCGCGATGGATAATGCCGCATACGATGCCAGCGGTCGTATGTGCCTGCCGATACGCATCGGCCCGAGATCGGAGAATGACACCATGCGCAGCATGCGGACTAGGTTCAGCACGTTGTTGCCGCACACCACGAGCGCCAATATCACGCCGTAGGCCAGGTAATCGCCCTCATCTCGTACGAAGATCAGTATCGCCACAAGAGAAAGCATTTTGAACACCATGCTGCGGATCGTGATGTACTTGTACTGCTCGATCGCCTGGAAATACCATTCCACACCGTACGACAGCAGCAGGGTGCTCACCAGGAACACCCACATCAGGGCCGCGATCTGGTGGAACCTCGGAACGATGAGGATCGAGACACCGAAGCACGTCAGCACCACAACGGTGAAGATCGTGATGATGGCGAGCAGCTCGCGCACGACCCGAGCCATCTCGCGTGGATCATCCCTCACACGAGCGCATTCGCGCAGGCCGTACAGGGGGACTCCGACCAGGCACATGGCCGAGAGCCATTGCGACACGTTCTGGGCGAACGTCACGTCCCCGTACCCCTCGACGGACAATACGCGGGTGACATATGGCACCGTGATCACGCTGACCAGCATGCTGGACGCGGTCAGTAATGTGTTCATCACCGCGTTGAACTTCACGGAATGAGTCTGCTTCTGATTCACTGATATTCCAATCTAGACTAGCAATTGCAAGGACTCTTCGCCCCTAGAGTCATGCGTTACGGGAATTGACGTGACTTGAGATCATTTCAATGATGTTGGAGTCTTTTCTTTCATCGAACTTCCGCGCGAACAGCATTGGTGACGATGCCAGCTCCTCATAGTCATCGGTCTGAAATGTTTTTAAATCTCCGTTTGACCAATGTATGAGACGCATCATGGATTCACAGCTATCATCGGCATCGGGGTGATACACGTTGTCTCGATAAGGGGAGTTAAGTAGCATCGTATGCAAAAACATTTCATCCGCACAGAAGGAATTCATGAAATAACGACCCATTTTAGGCCATTCGCCAACAATATAAATGCAACGGAGCCGACAGCACCGTTGCCGCATTGCAGAAACCCAAAAGGCTAAGCAGTAGGTCAGTATACATGCAGTGTTCCGGTAAATTCACCTTAGCCTTCCACATGGTCCAAGCCACCTTTCCATGTTGTATGCCGCTATCGAAAAAGTGACAATTTTCTCAGATTTCATTACTGCCTTTTCTCCTATGAAAGTCATCGCAAACTTCTATGTTATTTTTCAATAACAAACATTTAATAGAGTTTTTAGCACGTATGGTATAAAAATCGATATTTTTAAAATAGTAAGTTTCCCAAATTCCTTACAACTCATTCTATTTTTAGCACGCAAGATGCAAGGCGCATACTTAGAAAGCTTTCTTCGACAAAAATCAAGGTTACCGCGATTGGCGCTTTTCCATTCATTACGACATACAAACCAACAAGTGTTCGCCACGGCCCTATAGTACTTCGCAAGCAATGATGGATCTTCGCCGCAGGCTATCAACATTTCGTTGTTGACATAATCCATATCATGTTCTAAAGAAGGCATATACTTATGGGTTGCCGAAGAATAATTTTTCTGAAATAGGTATACAGTAGAATTAAAGTGATATATTTTTGGATTTCTTTCTAAACATTTCATAATAAAATAAAAATCTTCACTCATGCATATATGTTCTGGAAATAATAAATTATTATTCTTAATAAAATCAGTCTTAAATAAAATTCTCCATACTGATCCAGAAACCGACGCATCATCAATTTCCATAAGACTCGCTAATACAGATTTACTCTCAAGCGCACCACTGCCAAGATGAGCAAACTCATTGGGAAAATGACACCTTTGGTCAGGATATATTACTTCATAATCTCCATATGTCATATCGCACTCGTTCGCCGACGCGACGCGCAACATATCCGAGAGAGATTCCTTCTGCAAAAGATCGTCTGCATCCACAAATATCACATAAGGGCAGGTCACCAAAGATAACCCCAAATTCCTTGCGATTGAAACACCCTCATTATGCTTATCTATAACATGAACACGAGAATCACGTTGAACAAAAGAACGTGCAATTTTCAAAGTATTATCTTGAGACCCATCATTTATTACGAAAAGTTCCCCAACACACTCATTGGCCAATATGGAAGAGATGCACCTCGAGAGATTATCTTCTGCGTTATAAGCAGGGCATATAACAGATATTTTACTCATCTTTTATCCTTTATTTCCAACACCTTTGAAAATCTTTTCATTCTGAATCATTTGAGAATAATAATTGATAGACCCAATTACCATATATGCAAGCGTCATTGAAAAATTAGATGTTAATGAATCTGAAGTAATCATGTTCAAAACAAAAAACCCGATAATACACACACCCCAAAAGGTGCGTCCAGACATATTCCAAAAGACACAAATAAAAATAATAAGTACAAGAGGAGATAGCTCAATTGCTATCTTAATAAAGTCAAACTCAAATGGAACGCCAAATAACTTATTAATCATATCATTTGCGGATCCGAAACCATAACTTTTGAATGAGTGATCCAATAAATAACGCATCATACCACTGCGTCCGCTTGTAAAATCAAACGTTGACTTGCCGGACCACGCAAGAACATAATGTTCCTGCTCTGGGAGCATAAGCCAAAACCAGATGCCTGTTACAATAACGGTTCCTGCCTTAAGAGTATGTAGTACAGATTTAGACACTTTCTTAGACATTACATGAGGGAAAAAGAATTTGCAGATTAATGCAATAGCGACAAAACAAAGCGCCAATCTTTTAAAGGTACATACACAGAAAAAAACAGAAAAAAGAAAAAGGAATCTACTTCTTCTAAAATATGTGAAGAAAAATACAAATGCAAGAGAAATTCCAGATAAACCAGAGTGTTCGGTTTTTGATTCAGAGCTTGAAACATCTGCCTGAAATATATCCAGAACATTCACTCCCTCATTATGTAAATCAATGATGTAAGCTATAAATGACATCCAGAGCAGTATGACCATGCATTTATAAAAAGTCTCAAAATCAAGTGTATTTAACATAAAGAAAGCCAGAATGACAGGCATGGCAAATTTAATAAGTTCTATATAACAAGTTGTTGAATATATGCCAGTGCCAAGCTGCTCCATCAATGTTATAAATGTAAACAATGCAGCGACTAACATCATCTGTTTACATTCTGATAAAAAGATTTGTTTTTTCTTCTTCCTAAAGAGGTAAAGCCATGCAAACGCGCACGCTATCGCAGCTGTCCCATATTTTGTATATGCAACAGCAGACGATACTTCACCACGAGAATAAGGACCATCTATAAACACTTTTATTGCAAAAGTTAAAATAAAGAACACTAAAGCAATTAAAGGAAAGGAAATAGACTGAAGTTTACGCACTTACTTACCTAACTTTAATTATTATATCCATAATCCCTGTCATAAGAAGAACATATCTTATTTTCAATTTAAATGGTAAAGAACGAAATTTTACAGCATCCATTCTCTTAATTATTTCATCTCTTGTCCTATTTTTTAAGAGACAAGACTCTTTATTATCTTCTATCAATTTATATACAGAAAAAAGAAGCCCTATTTCCATGACTCTTTTATCACGAAGCGATTCTGCCTCCGTCTCATAGAAATCAATTTTCTTAATAGCTTCCAATCCGCTAACCGCAGACTTATTTGATCTTTTATTTGTAACAGACGCGGCATTATGCCTACACCCGTACAAAGGCAGGTGAAGAACTTCAACATACTTTGTGTGTCGCGTGAATTTCTCACAGAAAAGAACATCTTCATACAGGATGATGTTTTCATCAAAGAGTCGATTATCGTCTAGCATACATTTCAGTAGAAGACTTCTTTTAAAAAGAAACGACCAATTAAACTTAAGATATTTGTTTTTATAACATTCTTTCCTAAAAGATGAAGCAGAGATTAATTCTGTTTCATCTACATCATTTACGTTCCAATGAGGTTTATCACCGTCTTTGAAAAATAAGCATTCAAAATTCAACACTTCTGATTTTGTAGCACATATTTTTGCCGACAATACAGCTAGCGAGTTCGGAGCAATACAGTCGTCTGCGTCAATAAACCAAATCCAATCTCCAGTTGCTTTCTTCAAACCAAGATTTCTTGCAGAGACAGAGCCGCCGTTATCTTTCTGGATGAACACAAAATTGGAATATGAGTTAGCCCATTTTAAGCATTTATTGGCTGAGTTATCTTTGGAACCATCATCAACAATAATCACCTCAATATCTTGCATATCATTAAGGGTGATACTTCTTAGACATGTATCAATATACTTCTCAACGTTGTATACGGGCACAATAATGGAAAGCCACGGTCTATTATCAGTCATGCCATGCTCCCATTCATTTTTCCCACTACTTGAGAATAGAACGTTGGACGTTCGGAATAAACGTTAGGGAAGGCTTGCTTCCAAGTTAGTTTGAATAAATCTGTGTTTTCGGAAAGTTCTTTCCATTGCTTCTCGTTGTACGGCTGGTCGAGGATTTTAAATAGCTCGTCGCACTGTGGATTGTTAGGCTGAATCTTGTTAAAGGCTTCTGCAATCCAGGGATCATGACGTTGAGCAAGAACAATTAGATAATCAGTTAAAAGATAATCAACAAGATAATTTTCTTTTTCCCAATATTCCAAAAAATAATCTCGAATAACAGCGAAAACTTTTCTATATGTCTCATTGCAGCCGAATGAATAATTAGCAAACATTCCTGACGCTACAGATGCATGTAGATAGTCCGGCCTCTTGATGGACCACAAAGGAGCACTATAAACATCAGCCGTCAACGGTCGGCAACAATAGAAAGTCGAATCAAGCCACATTCCACCATACTTTGCGAGTAGATCCAGTCGAAGTAAATCAGAAATGTGGGTGCGCGAGAGGATACCTTTCTTATGCAGATCTCGAATCCAGTCAGGAAATTGCGTATACTCATCGACATTTTTATCGGTAATGATGATGACCTCACGACCCCCAGCGTTACGTCGAACCGATTCCACACATGCCTTTACAATCTCAGGAGCAGAATCCAGTCCCTGCCACCAGCACATCCAAATCTTATTGCTCCTACCAGGGGCAATAGGGGGTAATGGCGCATTATAGTCATAAGAGGCGTAATAATCGCCAAAACGATTCTCCAAATATCGCAGTACAGCTTCATGCTTACGCAACAGACGAGCTTTAACTGCATCCGATTCTTGATATCCGTTATGGTTCATCACTTGAATGTCAAGCTTCGCGCGGAATGCATTTATCCCCTCAGTGAAAGAGGTTTCTTTCGCTATCATTCGTGAAGCATGTATTTCTTCAGAAGCACGGTGAACAATGCGCTCCAAACTATTATGCCTATTCGCCACGCGCAATCCTCCTGTACGAATCTTCAAGTTGTCGAACGTATTGCGATTGTTCGCAACGCTCATTCACGTATTTGGCGCAGGCTTGTTGCATGATCCGATAATCGTTCTCGCCCACGTGCGAGGCCTTAATAAGAGCGTCAGATAAATCACTCACATTCCCGGATTCGAAAGCGAACCCGGTTGCACCTTCAACTACCAGCTCTGGGATGCCACCAATGTTGGCACCAATCACGGGGGTTTGGGCTGCGAGTGATTCCAGTCCGGAATAGGGCATGTTTTCACGCCATTCGGAACTCAGCACGGTGAATCGGGCATTGCCCACCTCCCGCTGCAGATCCTCGCCGGTCCTATAGCCAAGCAGACGGATGCGGGAAACGGCCTGCGGACCCGCCGAGGCGATCAATCGCTCGATGGCTTCACGCTCCGGGCCGTCGCCGACGATATGCAAATCCCAGGTATCGGGCAGGAATCCCTTATGGCCGGCACTGACATCCGAATCCGCATACCGTTCCAATCCAGAGGCCTGCAGGAACGCCTTCACCAGGGTGAGGATGCCTTTCTCTTGGGACAGGCGTCCGAAGAACAGGAAATACGGCCGTGCCCCAGCCTGCGCGTCCTCGAATTTGTGCGTATTCGCCACACGGGCGCCCATCGCCATCTGCGAATCCGTCAGGAAATTCTGCATGGTAATGGTACGCCCTGCATATCCACCCTCATCCAGTTTGCTCTTCATGAATTCAGAAGGCGCGATAATCGCATCAATCTTGTCATACGAATGGTGATACTTCAGAAATTCGGCTTCCACAGAAGCAAGCAGACTCTTGGCACGCGATTCCTTCACACATACATTCTTTGTGGCATGCATAAATCGCCTGTCCAGGCAGGCATCACACACTTCTCCCCTGCCATTCACCATCGTATAGGCCGGGCACAGCAGAATGTAATCATGCGCCGTATACACTACCGGCACATGATGCTTCTTCAAATAAGGTGCATCAAGAATCGAGAGCGTCAGCTGGCGATGCACATTGTTCATGTGGATCACATCTGGCTTGAATTCCTCTAGCAAAGTTTCGAACTTACGTCTCGCTTCAAAAGAGTAAATCAGAGTGGAGGCTTCCTGAACCTTCTTGAAAGCGGAAATATCCCCCACATAGTCCTTTTCGGAAACGAAGTATTTACTCCAATAGCTCGGTTCGTTATTCGGGTGCTGCATGGAGAAGAACGCGACATCGTGGCCAAGTGCGCGTAAGCCTTCCGCCAATGCGAAGAAATAGGTTTCCGCACCGCCTTTACGATAGAAATATTTGTTCACTAGGAGAATTCGCATGCTCACTCTCCCCCATACAGGTTCAATGTTTGATCGGTGACGTCATCCCAGTTATATTTGTTGACGATGTAATCTGCGGCATTTGCCTTGTAATGCTGTACAAGATCATCGTTTTCAAGCAATTCCTGAAGTTTTTTCCGCAGGGATTCAACAGAACCATGCTGGAATGTCGCTGCGTGCCCTTCTACTACTTCCGCACATTCCGGAATGTCGGACGTGAGGCAGCAGTTACCGTAACTCATGGCTTCCAGCAGACTCATCGGCATGCCCTCCAAGTCGCTTGGGAGCACATAAATATAAGCATTGCTATAGAGCTCTTTGAGTGCCTGCCCTTGTATGAATCCGGTCAAAATAACACGAGAATCCTGATTAGCCATCTGCTGAATATGCTGGTAATACTCGCTGGAGTCGGAAGCGCCTCCAGCGATGACAAGCTTTTTGTTCGTATTCAGCTTGCTGAACGCCTCGATAAGGTAATGCACGCCTTTCTCGGGAACAATGCGTCCGAGAAACAGTACATAGTCATTCTTGTGAAGACCATATTTTTCGGTAATTTCCTGCGCCGAAACTGACTCACCATATTCGATGCCATTGGGAATGGAATGTGTACCGCGACCATATTTTTCTTGAAAATACTGCTGCATGCTTTCGCTGAGCACTATGATTTCATCCGCACATTTCACTGCGGTACGTTCTCCGAACTTGAGATATGCGGAAGCGAACTTGCCCCATTTGGCACGCTGCCAGTCAAGACCGTGAATGGTCGCTACCGTGCGAATGCCCGCCCAATGCGCCAGACGCAGCATGACGCAGGGACCTTCGGCATGATAGTGAATCACGTCAGGCCTGGCCGCAATGGCTTTCAGTGTTGCGAAGAATGAGGAGGTCAGCGCCGCCAAACCTTTCGCTTCAAAAGTTGGCACTGGAACAACACGCACGCCGTTATATACAAAAGGCTTATTTGCAGAATGAACGTTTCCGTCGAATTCGGCACCCGCAACATTATGTCCCTTGCGATTGTATGCGATGACCTTATGCCCCTTTGCAGCCATACGCGTAGCTAGTTCATCTACAACAATCTCGATGCCGCCTTCACGAGAAGGAATGCGCTTATGACCTATCATCGCGATATTAACCATCACCGGCCACCCCTTAGTTATTCAGAGTGCCGGAATCGTGCCACAAACGTTATGCAGGGCAGAGGATTGCACAGTCTGACCACTAACCAAACCGACGTAACGGCCGTTATCGGCTCTTTTCGCAATCAATCGACCTGTGATCGGCATGTGAATCCCGTCCTTTCCCTCCAAATGAACCCCGAATTGGTGTTTGTCAAGCGCAACGCGAACCGCGCAGGAACTGTCAAACCCCGTTCATTACCTTCCAAAGTCGATTTTGGCATCCCCCTCAGACACACCCAGCCCCCGTCACTCACTTCGGGGGTATTCTTCACGGGTTTTCCATGAACACTTTGCTTGTTCGTGACTTAAAAACTGTGTTTGGAATCTGCTTCAGTCGGTTTTCCGGACGTTTCTAAATGAGCAAAAAGAGCCGATAACGGCCGTTATGTCGGGTTTGTCGAGCTGTCGTAGGGGACAAAAGCTTATGAAGGTTTGTTTAGTGGGTTCCAGTGGCGGACATCTGGCGCATCTGCACATGCTCGAGCCGTTCTGGAAAAGCAAAGACAGGTTCTGGGTCACGTTCGACAAGGAGGACGCCCGGAGCCTGCTCGAAGGCGAACGCGTGTACTCCTGCTACTATCCCACGAACCGCAACCTGAAGAACCTGTTGAGGAACACGGCCGTGGCATGGAAGGTGCTTCGCAGGGAAAAACCGGATCTGATCATCTCCAGTGGTGCGGCGGTTGCGGTCCCGTTCTTCTACCTGGGCAAATTGTTCGGCGCGAAGCTCATCTACATCGAGGTGTTCGACCGTATCGACAAGCCCACGATGACCGGCCGAATGGTCTATCCGATTGTGGACAGGTTCATCGTGCAGTGGGAGGAGATGAAGAAGGTGTATCCCAAGGCAGTCAATCTCGGCAGCATCTTCTGAAGACAGCGGACACAAGCAAGTGAATCGAAATACTCGGGTGGAGGTGACGACAGATGATTTTTGTAACGGTCGGCACGCATGAGCAGCCGTTCGACCGGCTTGTCGAGGAAGTCGACAAACTGAAGGGCGAGGGTGTGATCACCGATGATGTGGTCATGCAGACTGGTTTCAGCACATACGAACCGAAGTGCTGCGAGTGGTACAAGCTGCTTCCCTACTCCCAGATGGTCAAGAACGTGCGCGAGGCGAGAATCGTCATCACCCATGGCGGTCCCGCGAGTTTCATCATGCCTCTGCAAGAGGGCAAGATCCCGATTGTGGTGCCTCGCCAACTGCAATACGGTGAGCATGTGAACGACCACCAGGTCGAGTTCGCCCGTGCAGTGGCTGAACGCATTGGCAACATCATCCCCGTCTACGACATCAAAGATCTCGCGCAGGCCATTGCCGATTACGACGGGAAGGTCGGCCGGATGGCCAATAGCGGTCTGAACAGCAACAATCAGCAATTCAATCAACAGCTTGAACGAATCTCCAGTGAATTATTCGCGGGAAAGGGAGTGTGAAATGTCGAATGTCGGGATCATGTCCATGCAGCGGATCGCCAACTACGGTTCGTTCCTGCAAGCGTATGCGTTGAAGTCCATGATCGAGGAGCTTGAGCATTCCGTGCAGTTCGTGGACTACCACGTGTGTCCGCCCGTGATCAGCGACGATTCCGAAAGTTCCAACAAGCTGACGCGAATGGCTAAAAAAGGATTGGAGACATTCCGATTCCACGCGCCGCTTGCTCACAAGCTCGCGTTCATCTCCTACAAGCGCAGCTACGCGAGCAAGTATCTGCCCCTGCTTGGCATCGCCGAGGAACCGAACTACAATCCCACCTTGGATTGCATGGTCATCGGCAGCGACGAGGTGTTCAATTGCATTCAGAAGAACACTAACGTTGGTTTTTCGCCGGAACTGTTCGGCGCCGGCACCAATGCAGGCAAGGTGATCACCTATGCCGCGTCGTTCGGCAACACCACCATCGACAAGCTCCGTAAATATGGGAAGGCGGAGGAAATCGCAAGATATCTGAACGATATCGCCGCGATTTCTGTGCGTGACGCCAATTCGGGAAGCATCATCCGGGAATTGACGTCGCGAGAGCCCGTCTATCATCTCGATCCGGTACTTGCCTACGATTATTTCGGCAAATGCGACCGTATCCCGGAAATCCATACGAACGAGAAGTATCTGATTTTGTACGCATATTCCGGTCGCATCACGGATGCCGAGTCCGATTGGATCAAATCCTACGCGAAGCGTAAGGGGCTGAAGGTCTACGCGATCGGTGGAGTGCAGAAATGCGCGGATCGATTCATTGACTGCTCACCGTTCGAGGTGCTCGCATATTTCAAAAATGCGGAAGAGATTATTACCGATACGTTCCACGGCTCCATTTTCTCTGTTATCTCTCAGCGTCCTTTCACCACGATTATCCGTAAGAGTGTTGGTACGGGCTATGGTAACGAAGAAAAACTGACCGATCTTCTGAAGCGCCTTGGTCTGACCAGTCGTATGACGTTCAATGTGAAGGAAGCGGAGCACATCAATCAGGAGAAGCCTGATTACGCAGATGTACAGGTTTGCTTGGACGAGCAGCGCGGAAGAACAAAAGAATATCTTGCGCAGAATCTCGTCTGATAGTCTTCAATATAAGTGAAAGAAACGTCTATGTATACCGAACTAAAAGTCTATCAAATTATTATTGCGTTGCTTAAAAAATATGGGATTAAGCACTGTGTGTTGTCGGCAGGAAGCAGGAATGTTCCGTTTGTACATTCCATCGAAGAAGATCCTGATTTCCATTGCTATTCTGTTGTCGACGAGCGAAGCGCAGGATATTTCGCGTTGGGGTTGGCTCAGGAACTTAATGAACCTGTTGTGATTTCTTGTACATCATCTACAGCGACTTGTAATTACTGGCCGCCAGTTGCCGAGGCTTTTTATCAGGGAGTTCCGATTGTTGTTCTGACAAGTGATCGTGATCCGGAGATGCTTGGTCAATGGGAAGACCAGATGATTGATCAGGTCGGCATGTACGATCGACATGTACGGAAGTCCGTCAATCTTCCTATTATTCATGACCATGATGATGAAATTTATTGTCAGCGACTTGTGAATGAAGCGTTGTTGGAACTTAATCATCATGGCGCTGGGCCCGTGCATATTAATGTACCCATGAAAGCTTATAACAACTCTTTCAATATTAAAAAGTTGCCAGAGGTTACTAAATTTGAAAGACTCTGTCTTGATAGCGAAAAGACTCTTTGGGATGCCAAACTTGAAACTTTAAAGAAAGCGAGGCGTATCCTTGTCACCTGTGGACAGAACAGTTATGTAAGCCCCGCTCTCAAGAAATCCCTTTCTGAGTTCTTCTTAAAGTATAATTCGGCTGTTTCTGTCGAATACATGTCGAACGTGGACCTTGAAGAAGGTCTAAATTTGAACGTTTGTATGGATGCCCGTTACGTCACCAATAAGAAGGTCAAGGAACTTCTTCCGGACATTGTTATTTCTTTCGGGGGTAACATTTTTTCCGGCATCAAAGAGCAGCTGCGGAAGTTTGCTGGGCAGTTTGAGCATTGGCTGATTCAAGAAGATGGCAGGGTGGTTGATCTGTATAAGAGCATAACCACCATCTTTGAATGTAAACCGGAGCATTTCTTCCAATACTGTGTGGAATCCGCAGGATCTGCGAAAAATGATCATGTCTATTACAAGGCGTTGAAACAGTATGTGGACTCTGTGGTGTATCCGGATTTCCCTTATTCTCACGTTTATGCAATCAAAGAAGTCGTCGAAAAGATTCCTTCGAACTCGGTTCTTCATCTCAGTATTAACGACAGCATCCGAATTACGAACTTCTTCAAGCTGAATCCAAACATCAAAACCTACGCAAACATTGGTACGCATGGGATTGATGGATGCCTGTCATCATTCCTTGGTCAAGCTGCAGTCAATGATAAGCCAAGTTTCCTTGTCATTGGCGATCTTGCGTTTTTCTATGACATGAATGCGCTGAGACTGCGTCACATTGGAAACAATGTTCATATTCTCCTCATCAACAACGAGGGAGGGTCTGAATTTTATTTCAACCATATGCGGAAAAACAAAGCAAGTGATTTACACACGACTGCACGTCACCACACTAAAGCAGAGGGATGGGTGAAATCCAACAACTTCATCTATCTCAGTGCACATGATAAGGAATCATTGAGTACATCGCTCCAAGAATTCATGAGAACAGATTTAGATCAGCCTGTATTTCTGGAAGTTTTTACGGAGATGAAAACGGACTCGGATGTAATCTATGATTTCTTCGATTTAAGTAGGCCGAGGGATCTGCAATCCGAGGCAATTAGACGGAGCAAGGAATTCATCAAAGCAACGATAGGGCAAGAAAAAGCCCAGAAGATTGCCGGATTCCTCAAGCATTAAGGGAAAAGATGGGATACAAGCGAATCATACGTAAGATTGCGAAATTCATTCTTGCCTCTCAGCCGGAATCCTTTGTCCAAGTGAATGTTGAGCAGGTTCAGAGCGGAAACATGCTTCGCGGGAAAAAGATTGTGATTACCGGTGGAGGTAGCGGTTTAGGCTATGCCATGGCACGGAAGTTTATTTCCGAAGGTGCTAGCGTAGTCATTTCTGGAAGAAATGAAGCAAAACTTAAAAAAGCAGTCGAAGAACTCGGGGCGCATTGTCAATACATTGTAGGTGATGTATGTGATGTGGAGCACAGCGCAGACTTCCTTGAACAGGCAAAGCAAGTGTTTGGCGGAACTATTGATTGCTTGGTTAGCAATGCGGGTGTATCCATGCATGAAGGCAACTACCAGAATGTCACTGTAGAAGGATTCGACAGGCAGTTTAACACCAAGTTCAGGGCTGGATATTTCCTCGGAAAAGCGTTTCTTGAGATGAAAACGAAAGAATCGTGCGATGACGCGGAACTACTCTACATCTCGAGTGAAACCGGTGATCAAGCATATGACATTCCATATGGGATGACGAACGCTGCGTTGAATAGCGCAGTGGGAGCTTTTTCTCGCCGAGTCTATAAAAGCGGCATTCGAGTCAATGCCATCGCGCCAGGTGTGACTCTCACCGACATGACGAAAGAGTACGCCGAGGCAAACGATGGAAACATGTACCGAGACTGTGCTTCTGGCCGTACCTTCCTTCCGGAGGAGGTAGCGGAGGTCGCTTGTTTTCTGTTGTCAGATGCATCCAAATGTATTTCCGGAGAAGTTATTCATTGCAATGCCGGAAATCATCTGAAAACTTTCTGGGATGAATAAACGGATAGTTGGAGTGGTAAAATGGGCGAACCAATTCGTGTACTGCATATATTACAAAGGATGGAAGCAGGTGGAACCCAGGCTCTGCTTATGAACATCTATAGGAAAATCGATAGGACAAAAGTTCAGTTTGATTTTCTTGTTGAATACCCGAATGAACAATTCTACGATAGTGAAATAAAAAAACTTGGTGGGCGAATTTATTATACGAACGTTCGCAAGGATTTCAATATACCAAAGTTCTGTAAGCAGTTAAAGCAAATACTGGAAGAGAATCCCGAATACAGAATTGTGCATGTGCATACATATAGTATCGGCTATTTCTGCCTCAAGACTGCTCAAAAAGTTGGGGTGCCTGTCAGAATTGCCCATTCGCACAATAATGAGACGGTTCATGATGCCAAGTATGCATTCAAACAGGCAATGCAGAAACTCTATACACTGCACGCCACGGACTTGTTCGCTTGTTCAGACGAAGCTGGTAAGTATCTATTTAAGAACAAACCTTTTCATGTGCTTCCTAATGCAATTGATTCGGACAAGTTCATTGCAGATGATGAGGTCCGGAAAAAGATTCGAATGGAATTCGATCTTGACGACAAGCTTGTCATTGGTCATGTAGGGCGATTCCATCCTCAGAAAAATCATGATTTCTTGATTGATATTTTTTCAGAGATCAAGAAAAAAAGAGCAGATGCCGAATTGCTCCTTGTAGGTACAGGACCATTGGAAGACGAGATCAAGAAAAAAGTATCCGACATAGGACTCGATGAATGTGTTCATTTTCTCGGAAATCGCAAGGATATGAATCGTATCTATCAGGCGATGGACGTGTTTGTTTTTCCATCCGTGTTCGAAGGACTTGGCATCGTTTCCATCGAAGCCCAAGCAGCCGGTGTTCCCGTTGTCTGTTCGACGGGCCTTCCTCCCGAAACAAACATAACGCCAATTTATCAGCAGCTTTCGATTGATGATGGTGCAGAAAAATGGGCGGATACGGTGATTGAAATAGCTCAATCACCAATGGCGCACACAAATCTCCAACAGTATGTGGTCAACGCCGGCTTCGATGTGAACGTTACTGCAAAAACCATGGAGAACTATTACCTAAATAAATATGCCAGACAGTAATGGAACGGCTGTCGCAAAAGAACGAAAACTTGGCAAAAAATGCATCGCAATGCTTATCTGAAGATAAGACGATGCTTGAAAGTAAGGAATTCAGTTTTTCAGTCGATAGATTCTAATGACTGCGACATGCTTGCAGGCAAGAGTACAGAGAAAGTAAATGTTACAGTGAGTGAAAAAACCCTCCAAATAAGAACGGTCAGTGGAACTCTTAGAAGAGTATTTCCACTTATATCATGCTTTGTGGTCTGTATGCTGATCGCGCTTGGGGCGACTAACTCCAAGTTTACATTTGTTGCAGTGTTAGTAAGTTGCATAATCGCCTGTTTAACATCAATCATTGGATTTAAACAGTCAAATTATTTGCTATGTATCAGTATAATGATTTTGCTTTTTATGCAAAATCTATGTATAGGACTAGGCGCTCATTATTCTGGCAATATATCATCAAGCTTAAGCTACTTAACGCAAATTCCATTTTTATATATTGCTGTAATCTGGCTCGGTTTTGAGCTTAAGAAAATTACTTCAAAAAGTACTTTATCTCAAACTCAAAAAAGTTTTATCGCAGTGATATTATGTATCTTTATTTCATTAATTTTTGGAAGAGGTAGCTTTCAGGCAATAGCTATCACCATTAGAAATCTGACGGTGTTCTTTATGGCTTACGAGATTGGAGTCTATTCATTAAAGAATTGGAAAAGCGTTGCAGCATATTCAAAGTTTCTTGTCTTAAGCGGTCTCGTTCTTACCTTGTTAGGGGAGGTCATACTATTAGGTGGTTATCCTCTCAATAGATTTTTAGGCATACATGAAGTGTATATAGCGAAAGGGAGTCCATTTGAATATGGTCGGTTGGATGGAAGGTTTTACACGACACTGATTAGCAAGCAGTATGAGCGTATGGGGTCGATATACTTTGAACCCATCAATCTTGCTTATGTATTGTCGGCAGCACTTTTAGTCAGTATTTTTGTTCCGATTTACAAGGATGGTTTGAGCAAGATTATCGTTACGACGCTTTTAGGCATTGGTCTTATTCAGACGGTCGGCAAGGGAGGCTATCTGCTTGCCGTTTTCATATTATGCTGTGTAGGTGCAGAGAAGATTGTTAAATTTTTTTCCAGCCATGCAGCGCGGAGGTACTCGCGTAGGCGAATTGTCTTTTTCATGGTCGCCGGTGCCGTTACCTTCATACTTCTCTATGTGAAGTTTATCGGGGCTGCCATTATGCCACATATTTGGGGCATAACCAGAACTTGGGGAAGCGTGCTTCGTCGCCCGTGGGGATATGGTGTCGGTACTGGAGGGAATGCGGCTCAAATTCTAAATGATGATGCTTCCTCTTGGTTTGATTCTGGCGGCGAAACGGCTTTGATGTCTTTTATGTATCAAATCGGAATACAGGGAATTATTGCTTTTTTGATTTGCGTTATCAGTACCCGGGTTCGATACAAGCATGTTCGCAAATATCCTTGGATGTCAATGTTTTATTATTTGCCTTTTGCCCTTGTTGGTGTTTCTTTAATGCAGGATAATACTTTTACTCCACAATGTGTTGTTGTATTTATGTTATTGCAAGGTGGAATAAACTCAATGTGCGGTTCCGAGGATATACGCGTCCTTCGGATGTTAGAGGAAAGTTCTAGCATTATTCAACTGAATGAAAAGACGGTATAACCTAAATCCTAGGCCTAATCCATACAAGTGGCGATGAACTCCTATGAGGTAGTGGCAAAATTCTATACAAATCTTGAATGGTTATTCAAGTCTTTAATTTTTTCTATTGTCTGAAATATTACCGCTATATATTATCTTTGCAAGAAAGTTGTTTTTCATGAGTGATAATACAGTTAACGTACATGCGGGGAAAAAGGATGTGATTTGGAATTACGTCGGCACGTTTATGTCTATGGCGAGTAATTTCCTGCTCATACCGCTATTACTACTTTTTCTTTCCAATGAAGAGATTGGATTATGGTATGTATTCGTCGCGATTGCTGGGTTTGCACAACTTCTTGAATTCGGTTTTACATCCACGCTTGCGAGAAATTTATTGTTCTGCCTGTCTGGCGTTCGCAAGTTATCTAAACAAGGGAAAGACATTGGTGAAATCGCCGGGGAAGTGGACTGGCATCTGGCTCGTGTGATAATAAGAACTTCAAAGGCCATTTACAGTGTAATGGGAGTAATAGCCCTTATTATGTCGGCAAGTTTGGGAACCGTATACGTGGATGCGGTTACCCATCATTTTTCTGTCGCATGGTCATTCCCCTCATGGGTAGTGTTTATTGTATCTATCTTTACCAATCTGTATTTCTTATACTGCCTTACAAATTTACGTGGTGTCGGTGATATTGCTGGAGAAAACAAAGCCAAAACCTTTGGACGTTTAGCCCAATTGTTGATTACTGCTCTATTGCTTATGGCTGGATTCGGTCTTATGGCCGCGTCCATCGGTTTTTTGGCGTATAGCACAATCATGCGTTTTGTGGCTAACCGTATCTTCAAGTCTCATAAGGACGTGCAACGAGGACTATCTTCCGACACATCTCCCATACGCAGAGCAGAAATGAAAGAAGTGCTGGGCACGGTCTCTTTCGTGGCATGGCGCGATGGAGTGGTTTCCCTTGCCTGGTACGGTGCCACACAGGCGATGTCATTACTTTGCTCAGCATTCCTCGGACTTGCCGAAACAGCCACTTATTCAGTTATGTTGCAATTCGCTACGGCGGTACATTATTTCTCCAGTGTTTACATGCACACTTATCTGCCGTCCTTCCAATCAGCTTATATAAAGGGAGATAATCAAAGACAGCGAGACTCTGTCGACCGAGGCATGTCTTGTTATGTCTTAATGTTTTTGGCGTGCACTTTAGGGGTTACTCTAGTTGTATTGCCTGTACTGCCATTATTTAAGCCGGACTTTATTTGTAATCCTGCATTATATCTAACTCTGTCAGTCTATTATTTCCTTTTGAACCAGCATTCATTGTATTGCCAATTCATTGTCAGCATGAATGAAATCCCTTATTTCAAAGCGTATCTGGTATCAACTATTGCCGGTGCAGCGTTGACCTGTTTGCTGTGTGGATGGATACATTGGGGAGTCTGGGGCTTAATACTTGGACAGGCAATTCCTCAGTTGTGCTACAACAACTGGCATTGGCCACAATACGTGTATAAGAAAATCGGCGGCACATACATACAGAGCATAAGCACGGGAACACGTTGGTTCGTGAAGAATATCACTGAAGTCTGCAAACGTCGACATTAATCCCTTGGCTGCCTGTCATCGACGCAATGCTGACATGCAGTATTTGAATTTCCATATGTTTCAATATCCCAACCAACAAGACAAAGAGAGAAGCACGATGAGTGGTTCCAAACGAGTCGAGTGGATCGACGTAGCCAAGGGTGTCGGCATCGTGCTGGTCAGTTTCGGACACCTCAGGAACGGTGACGGCGAAAGCGTGTGGCTGCCCGCATTGGACGCGCCCATCGACGCGATATACCTGTTCCATATGCCCTTGTTCTTCCTACTGGGGGGGGCTCACGTTCAGTAGGAGGGGCGGGTTCAAAGCGTTCCTGGCGCGCAAGGCCAAGACGTTGCTGGTACCGTATTACGTGTTCTCCCTGTACTTCCTCGCGAAACCGTTTGCGATACTGCTCATACCATCCATGCGCGCGGCCTTCCAGACGAGCCACGACTACGGTATTGCGCACCAGTTCCTCGACGTGCTCGTCATGGGCAACGGACTGTGGTTCCTCATGGCGTTCTTCGTGGGCGAATGCCTGATGTACGGGCTGACCAGCCTGACTGATAACGGGCGCGTGCTTGCCGCTATTGGAATGGCGTTCGTCATCCTGTCGACATTCGTCTCGTCCCAGACCGGATGGCCTGCACTACCCTTCCAGATTGTGGCCGGAGTCAAGGCAGCTGGCTATATGTGCGTCGGATACGTGCTGAAGGAATGGCTCAAAGCCATTCCGCGCGGAAGAGCAGGCGTATCGTCAGCTTGCGCGGCCATAGTGTTCCTGACGTTGGCGGTACCGGCCGTGGCCGGAATCATACCGGATGATCCGGCGCTGCTGACCGCATCGGTCGCGACGGCATTCCTTGGCACGTTCGCCGTCATCTGGCTGTGCATCGCGGTGGGGTCATGCCGGATGCTGGCCTATATCGGGCGCTACAGCCTCGTCTATTACGCGCTGAACGCATTGACACTCAACATCGTGAAAATCGGGCTTTTCCGCGTCATCGGCATCAACGTGGCGTCCACACCGTGGTTTTCACAGCTTCTCGCGGGCCTCGCGGCCACCGCTCTTGCGCTCGTGCCGCTGACCCTCGCGAACCTTTTCATACAACGCTGGATGTGGTGGGCGATAGGCAAAAAACGTCCATAAACCCGGGTAAGGGGCTGCGGACATTTTCTTGGAGTTAATCACGCAGCCAATCCATGGCTCAACCGGTATTGTACCGGGCTCATCCAACCAAGCGATTGCTTGATACGATCGTAGTTGCACCAGTGGATGCACTCGTCGATCAACGCGAGCACCTCCCGCACCAACGCGTTCTTCAACTCCAATTCCCCGACCCTGCGGCGCAGCGCCTCCACGTCACCGTCATCGTCAGGGGAGTCGCCACGCCGCGGCCTCGACGGCGCCCCGCCGTCCTGCGCGGCATTCCTGTTCCCGGGCAGCAACGCGGCCATGCCACGCTCACGCCGAGCTGCCGAGCGGCTTGCTTCTGCCGTATGCCGCCCAATACCAGTTCGATCGCCTTCTGCCTGGTTTCCATGGGGATGATGGGGTTCCTCATACGCCCGGCATGACGGGGATCCTTCACCAGCCGGCGTTCCAGGCACTGCCTGGTCGGATAACCGAGATGTTCGACCACTTCGGCGGCTGTCGTTGATGTCGTGGGATAGGGTTCCACCGCCCGCTTGTGTTCCTCGGGACTGGGCACGACCAAATCCTTTTGTTCGGTCTCCAAGAAAACGTCCGCAGCCCCTCCCCAACACCAGGAAAAACTGCCATTGTTTAACGAAATCTTACTGTTATGCCTTACCTTCCATCAGTATGCACCCTTATGAGTGATGACTGCACCGACTGTGCGGAAAAGCAGCACGATGTCTCCCAACACAGACCAGCTTTGCACGTAGCTGACATCCAAAGACTCCGACTCCTCCTTACTCAGGTTGGATCTGCCTGACACCTGCCAGGGGCCGGTAATACCGGGCTTCACCAGCATACGCGTGGCGTAGGTCTGGTTGTATTGTGCTACCTCCTCGGGCAGCGGCGGGCGCGGCCCCACCACGCTCATATCGCCCTTCAACACGTTCAGGAACTGCGGAAACTCGTCAATGGAGAACTTACGGATAAACTTGCCCACCTTGGTGACTCGCGGATCGTCCTTCATCTTGAAGATGAAACGACCATCCTGGCCGGTTTCTTTCGCCAGTTCTGCCTTCATCTTGTCCACGTTCACCACCATAGAACGGAACTTGATCATCTTAAACGGCTTGTCACGGCGCCCAACACGAGTCTGCGTGTAGAAAATAGGACCGCCGTCGGTAAGCTTGATAGCAATCGCAATAGGAACGGTAACAATCGCAGTAACAATCACGGCAAACAGCGAAACCAGCACATCAAAAACGCGCTTTTTGCACATATCCCAGGGCGAATACTGCGGCAGGCTAATCGTCATCACCGTCGTACCCTGAATCACACGGATGTTGGTCTCATGACCACTCACGTCCACTGCGGAAGTGACCACCGCAATCTCCAGATTCATGGTTTCCATGTCCAGCACAAACGTGTTGAAATTATCCGAGAAGCGCTGCATAACATCCGTAACCATCACCGTCTGTACGCCCATCGAAGCGGCACGTTCGGCGAAGTTCCCGCAATACGGCAATGTGGCGATGTCCCTACCACTGATCTTACGGATTCGTTCCTTGAAATCGGCAGGCGCGGCAACGGCCTCCACGAGCCCAGTCCGCTTGTTCAAACCAATCGGGCACACCGCAATAGCATGATAATTCAGCTGGCGCTTCTGGCTCAGGAACGCCAACGCATGCTCAATGCCCTCAGGGGAACCAACCACCACGGTGCCATACGAATATGCGCCCTTTTCACGGCTGGACAGCACAAACTGGCGGATAATCAAACGCTCCAGCATGGTAATCAGGAATGCGCACAGTAACACCAAGCCGGTATGCAGCAAAGGTATATAAACGTTGAGAATAGAATCAATTGCACAAATCATCAATCCCGCGAAAAACGTGCCTTTGACCAGTAGCGCGTTCAACTGGTAACCGTCACCCATCACATGACGGTGGTACACGCCAACACTATGCAGGCAGTAGATCCAAATCAACGAGCAAGCAAGCGCATACAGCCACAAACCAATATGGAAATGGAAACGGGAAGAATACAACGCTTCCCCGCCCTGCCACACATATATGATTGCCGAAGCGCCAATAAATGAAGCCATGTCGCACAGAATCAAAAGAGCATTGACGAAAAAACGCCAATAAGCGACGCTAAGCACCCGTTTACGGGAGGTTTCACTCAGATTCGTTTCAGTACTACCGCTTTGGGACATTCTTCTCTCCACAACTACCCCCCCTCGATATCTCAAGGGGCTATAAACGAGGGTACATGAACTCCTATACAAAGCTATAAGTGAGCATCTACCTCAAATTCATCTACCCTCAATGAGCGGTATCTGACGGGGAGTAAGAGGTTCTTTAGTATTCTGGGCAGACTGCACTTGCAGGGGGATGTCATACTCCTCCCCGGTTTTAACGCGACCTTGACAACAGCAAGCACCAGACCATCATGCACGGTCACGCCTTGGTAATCATCGGAATTCTGGAACTTCCAATCCATCAAGCGGCCATTCGCCGGAGCATACAGGAACAGCACGGTTCTGATATCACCGGGCTCGGTTCCATCCATGCCACCGGTCACATAATTAGGGGCTGTTTTCCAGTTCCTCAGCAGTCATCAAGTACAGAAAAACGTATGCACCCAACAGAAACGCCTTCACAGCCTCCGCCAAAGGTTCTTCTCTTGCAGACCAAGAGAAGAACCTTGCGAATCAGTGAAGACGTCAGCAAACGGACCGGTCCCACGGCGCGACAGCACCAAATCCTGTTCTTTATTCCAGCCTTGCCATAGGCATAAGAGGCATAAGAGCCTTCTTCTACCAAAGGAGAAGGATTAACGGTGTGTACCTCAGCACTTCGAGAAGCCGGATCACAAAGCAACACTCCGATCATCGGATTGAATAAATTCGGATCCGATGATCGGAGTGCGGTTTCATGTCTGCATTACTAGCGTTTTGCGTCTATACAGCTCAAGAAAAGGGCGGAAAATACTAGTTGTGCAGACGCGACGACCGCAGACGGGCCGTTGCATATACGCAAATTGCGGAAGCGATCACCAGTAGCAGCGAGATGATGGCGAGCGCCTGCACTGCGGATCCGGAGCGAGGCATTTCCGGCTTCTCCGGCTTTTCAGGATCGCCGGGTTTGCCAGGTCCTTCTGGTTCTTCTGGCTCGGCGACGGCTTTGATGGTTACCGTCACTTGGGCGCTTATGCCATCATGGTCGGAGGTGCGCGACTGTATGCCCGCTCCCCTACTCGAGTTTGCATCTATAACATCATCCGCACCATTACGCACGGCGGTGATGGCGATGTTCTGGCTCACGGCTTCGAAGGCTTTCCTCTTCCCAACCGCCTGCATTGCGCGATCGATCTGATCGTTCAACGCTTGCAACTGGTCACTATCCACCACAAGACGGTAGTCGGCGATGCCGTTCAGTTGCGTTCCCGTCAAGGTCAGTAGGTCGTCAGCACTCAGCCGCTGAAGGCCGCTCGCCGGATCCAATTCCACCGAAGTCTGCTTGCTGGAGATCGCCAGATCGCCGACATGGAACATTCCGTCACCCGTACCATCACCGCTAGTGCCGCTTGGAATCAGCCCAAGCGAGTCAGCCAAGTACAGCGTAAGATTCGACAAGTCGGAGAACGAGCCGCTCAACAAGGCGAGCGTGTTCAGTCCAGCTGGGATCATACCCCGGTATTCGCCACCACGAATGGTCACATAGCCAAGATTTTTAGCGTCATCCAGCAAGTTGAATAACGTCGGTGCGGTGAACGTTCCGCCCGAAAAACTGCCTTGCGCGGAAGTCTCATCCGTTTCGGCAAAGCGCATCAGTGTCGCGTCTGAAGTGAACGTGCCACTTTCCACGCGCAATGTGCCACGGCAATCGACTGCAGGCTGTGTTCCGCCCGCAACCGTTCCCGGGCCAACAATGGTGAGCTGCATGTTCGCAGGCACAGTGATCGCAGCGGATCCAGCAGCTCCACCGGATTCAGCGGCTTGCAGCGTATGCCCGTTCAGGTCAAACGTTACGTTTCGTACGCCTTTCGGTGGCGTAATCGTAATGCTTTCCGTCACGTCGGCTAGCAATGTGACCGTCGTGTTCTTCAACGTTGTTCGGCCGATCGCCTCCTGTACGCTCGCGTAGGTTGCGTTGCCCACTTGCGCGACCGCCTGAGATTCGGCGGCATCGGCAACCGTATCTGTAGAGAACAGCAGCGTTCCAAACAGCGACGCGATCGCGAAAACAGCGGTCAGCACCGCCGAGACCAAATACTTGCCTTGTGTTCGCGGGCACATGTTCACCCGCTTCTCATGACTACGCATGATTATTTCCTTTTATAGGTTCTGTTGCATATTTCAATCCGCACCGAAGTGCGTGGGACCACCCTCAGCTGTGAGGGATGACGTTACAGGAATCATGGCGCCATGTTGCATTAATTATCTCACAATGCGCAAAGGAAAGCAAATTACCTATTTTGAAAATCCAAATCTTATATGAGATATATCAAAAGACAATCTTTAGTTATAGTGGACCTCATCACATAAGTTAAAACTGTTTCACATGAGTATCACAATATTCCTCATACGAATAAACGTATCCCAATAACTGCAAAAATATACATATGACGAATAATTGTTTCCCATCAAGAAACAAGCGAGCCCACAATCAAACAAGCGAGGTCGCAACCACACAAAAACACATTTCCCATCTGCACCACGTGGGAAAGCAAAAGAGCGCTCCGGGAGGGAGCGCTCTGATTTGCACGACGATTCGTGCGAAAAGTGCTGCGGAATTTAGTAAGATCCGGTGCCACGGAAGACCACGAGCACGGTTTTTGCGAGAATCGCGAGATCGCCTGCAATGGACCAATTTTCAATGTAGGAAACGTCCAAATATTCGCTCTGCTCCTGCGAAAGATCCGAACGGCCGGAAACCTGCCACGGACCGGTAATACCAGGCTTAACCAGCAGTCGCGCGGAATAAAGGGAACCATAGCGGGCAACCTCTTCCGGCAAAGCCGGGCGAGGACCAACCAAAGACATGTCGCCCTTCAAAACGTTGAAGAACTGGGGGAATTCATCCAACGAAGTCTTACGAATAAAACGGCCGACCTTCGTAATTTCTCGGATCATCCTTCATTTTGAAGATGAAACGATCGGTCTGTCCATTTTCTTCGGCAAGTTTCTTCTTCAATTCTTCCGCATTGGTAACCATGGAACGGAATTTATACATGGTAAACGGCTTGCCATGCAAACCGATACGCTGCTGCGAGAAGAAAATCGGACCACCGTCATCAAGCTTGATGGCAATCGCCGTGCCCAGCATCAGCGGCGAGGAAATCAGCAGCGCGAAAGCCGAACCGACGATATCCAGCAGGCGTTTAATCACGTACGTCGTATTCGTATACTGCGGCAAACTTGCCAGCAATACAGGCTGTTCGGCCGTATTACGCAAGTACAGGCGGTGGCCGCTCACGTCAGCCAAGGAAACAGCCAACGCAAGCTCCATGCCAAGCGACTCGACCGCAAGGGAAATGCCATGCAGCATTTCGGAATCGCGGGACAGCACGTCGGCAACATACACTTCCTGCGCACCCAAGCTTTCGCACGTACGCGGGAAAGCGGCATTGAACGGAATCACCTTCAGCTTGTCGGCACCTTCAATGGAAGGATCAGGCTCGAACGACGTGACCACATAAGCGTCTTTCTCATTGTCGTCAGCTTCGATCGGGCACACGGCAATCGGCGAATACCCCCAATTGGAGTAGTCCCGCATGGTGCGCAACGCACAATTGATACCGTCGGAAGAACCAATCACCACGGTCTTATACTTACAGGCGCCCTTCTGACGGCTGCGATGCTGCCACTGACGCATCTGCCAACGGGCGATGACTTCTAGGAAGAATGCAATGATCGGGGCGACGATAAGCGCGGTTCTCGGCAAGGAAAGATTGAAAATAAAAGCAAGCGAGCAGTAAGTGATGATGGTGAGCAGCGACGCGTTGATGATTTTCGCATACAGCTCGTAGCCTTCCGCCATCACATGGCGATGATACGTTCCGGCAAAGGTGAGGCTCAACACCCAGATGAGGCTGAAGCAGATGAGGAACAGCCAGAACGGCATGGCCCCATTGATGGCATTATATGCGGCATCGTTGGCCCAAAGACTGATGGATAGCGAAATCAGCATGACCGCAAGATCGACCATCACCAAGCAGACGACAAAAGAATAACGCCATGCGGGCACAACCTGATTCCGCCTGCCCTTGCGCTTTCCATCTTCACCAACGGAAAATGGCGTGTTCGAAAACATCATCGGCTCAAACTGAGGGCTGTTGTCTTGAGACTGATGTCGCTCCTGCTTCTGATCCTGGTGACGAGAGTTAGAAGAGACGATATGGATTTCCTGGGTTCTCACTACTTGATCCGAACCCTGCTCAGAGCTGCGGAAACCGCCTTGCATGACTCCTCCCTCTACTAACTACCCCCACCCGAAAAGAAGGGGGCTTCCCTCCATGAAGAGATAGTATCATAAGCCCTGTTAACAGAGTAGATCTCCAACTCGCTTTTGCGGTTAAATGACTATTGGAAACTTGCTTTTGACGCGATACCGCGAAACGCGCGGCAAGAACGGATGAAAAGTTGACGTCCGTTCTGTGAATGTGAGGTTACATGCGCATATACCCGCATACTCACCCATACTCACCCTGTTGCAAGATGACTTGTCTAGCCGCTTGCTTGACGATTTGACCGTTTGTCAGCCGCCTGTTTGGCTTCTTAAGCTGCCTACGGAACTGTCTAGCGGCCTTCAATCAGCGGGGTCTGGCGGAGGGTGAGTGGCTCATCCGTATCCGGGGCGGACTGCACATGCACGGTGATTTCATAGGATTCGCCGGGCTGCAAGGTCACATCGCCCACGCCTACGGTCAGGCCATTATGCAAAGTCACACCCTTGTAATCGTCGGCATTCTGAAATTCCCAATCCACCAAACGACCGTTCGCAGGCGCGTAAATGAACAATGCCGTCTTGATCTGGCCCTTCGGAACGATATTTCCGCCACCAGTCACATAGTCAGCTTCGGAAGCCGCTTCTTCCGCCGTCATGGTGTTCTGCAACTTGATATGCACCGTATACTGGTTCGCGCCGTTTCGCGCGACCTTCTGGAATTCAGTGGTCACTTCGCGATGCAAATACCAGTCCATTTTCGACTCGGTTTCGTCGGAAATATACACGCCGACCTGCGGTTTCGCACCTTCCGTAATCAATTTGCCGGAAATAGCGGAATCGGCAATCAGATTCTGCTCATCCTCATGCGCGCTCCACACCATCACATGTCCCTGCTCAACAGACGTGGAAAGCGCCTTGACATACGATTTGAAATTGCCCGCATTCTGCATGATATGGTCGAACGCGGCCTGCGCGGCAACCGCGAAATACTCGTCCGTCTCCTGCGAAGTCATGCGCGCATACACGTCATGCAGCAACGTTTGGGCAGTATTCGCACCATCCAACGTCGAACCGTCAGGCATGGCAACGCCACCGGTCACCGCCAGCATGTTCTGCAGGAACAGCGGATCAATAGCGATCACACCATCAACCGCAACGCCATACTGGCGATTCCACATGGCGCTCACAATCTCGCCAGTACGCGGAAAATCAGGCGTGAAATTCACGTCGCGAATATCCTTGCCCAGCTTGTCGGTAAACAGCAAACGTTCCTCGGCAGTCAAATCCACAACCGGCTCGTCGGCATTCTGAATTTCCGAATCGGAAACGAACGGCTGCAAGCTCACGCGACCCCCCTGCACCGTGACCAGGCCGAGCGATCCTGTAAGGCCGCCAGACGGGCGCGCCTCCGCATTCGTTTGCGCAAGAATCAAATAATTGCGCGGAGCATCATTCGCATGGCTTTCCGTACCCAACATGCTTGGAAGCACCTGCACGATGGAATTCAAGGAATGCACCATGCTGTCAAGTTTTTCGCAATATGTTTCCGCGGTTTTCAAGGCGTCTGCGATCTGCGCGATATGTGGGGCTTTCACGGCTTTCACGGTTTTTACTTCCCGCGTGGCCTTGTCGATCGTATCGTCCGCGATTTGAAGCGGCCGCTGAGACGCTTCCAATCCGGAAATTTCAATCGTGCCATTTTCCACGTGAACATTATTCAGATCAATATTGTCGGCCGCCTGCAATAATTGCGGCAATGCCTGCGACGAAATATTCTCCATGGCGGCCACCATGGTACGCACGGCGGAAATATCATCGCCCGCATACGGTACGACCGACGCCAGCTGCCAGAGCGGCGAAGACGTCTGCTCGTAAGCCTTGCTCACGTGATCGGAGAACGTGTTGACCTGTTCCTCACGCTTGGATTTGTCGGAATCGACGATTGTCTGCTGCAAGCCTTGCACACTCGACACCGCCTGCTGCAACTCGTTTTTCGCCTGTAACGCCGACCATACGAACGCGCCGGCGAAAACGGCAAGGACTGCAATTATCACGAGCGCGCCGATTAGAATCTTGCGACGGCGACGTTTGCGCTTGATTTGGCGAATATGCTCGGCGCTCATGCGGCGGCGTACGCGGCGGGAATGCGGGGCGGCTGAGCTGGAGCCGGCGCTGGCACCCTGGCTTGTATCTGGGCTGGAGCTGACGGCTGAGCTGGCGCTGGCGTCGGAACCGGACTGCGATTCCTCCCGACGCCCCTGCTCAGGCTGGACGTCGAATTCTTCAGGCTGATCAGACGCGCCGCTCATATTCCGTTTCGCTCCCTAATTGTTCGCAAGCACTTCGGATTCCTCAGTGTAATAGTAGGGGGAGTCGATGCAGCCCACGGAGCAATAACGGGGTAAACGGAAGTATTACCGCTCACAAATATCTGAAGCGTGCATTTAGGGTGACGCCTTCACAAGAGTGCCACTATATGGACACTTTCCGGCATTTGGAATCGTTCTGATACGTTCATCCGATAGTCTATAAGTTACAAAACGGCGCCTAATAAAAGGGGTAATCATGAGCGAAGAGGCAATGCGAGAAGAAGTGGCGCAAGCTGTGGAAGTGGCCGCAAACAAGGCCGCCGAAGAGGAAATCAGCAAACTGACCGAATTCGAAAGCGCCATCGACGAGACGCTCGCCTCCGGATATTTGGACGATACACTCACCGTCACCGACGCAGACGGTGTAGCGCAAGTACTGCCGGTGCTTGATTCCGAGCCGATCTCACACCTAGTGGAAGGCTTAGAAGCCGTAGGCGGGAGCGCCAACGTGTTCGTGCACACCAGCGCGGGCGTGGTGGCCCTCAGCGTAGTGGAATACAAGCCCAGCGAAGAAGAGGAGTAGCCGTCGCAGCACGCACGGTCAGGCGGCACGCCTACGGTTGAGGGCGCGTTGCACGGTTTCATGCGTGGAACCGGCACCCTGGCCGCGCACGCCGAAGAACACCATCAGCACCATCACGAAGCAGATTGCCGCACTGATACGAAGCGCCCACTGAATGCCGAACACGTTGGCAGCCGCATACACTGCTTTTTTGCCACCGAGCGCAGTCCAACGAAGAGACGTGAACGTCTCCATCAAAATCACCAACACCGGAGCGCCAATCGCGCCCGCAATCTGACGAACCGTATTCGTCACCGCGGATCCGGCGCTCACCTCTTCCGGTTCCAAACAATTCAGTGACCATGTGGTGATCGGCATCAACACGAAACCCATGCCGATCTGGCGCACAAACTGCCAAATCGACACCCACCAAATCCACGAGGTCATGGAAATCAAACTCATCATGACTGTGCCGAAACACAAGGTAATCGTGCCTACCAACGCCACCGGGCGTGCACCGAAACGGTCAAGTATCTTACCACCGAAAAACTGCGAAATGCACTGGCCCAAAGCACCCGGAAGCATCACCAGGCCGCTAATCGCAGCAGAATAGCCACGGCAATCCTGAATGTACAGGGGCATGATCACCATAATCGAACTGAACGCGAAGAACGAGAGCGCGGCCGTGATCGTGCCAACAGTAAAACTACGATTCTTCAACACGCTCAAATTCAACAGTGGCGGCTGCGCTTCAGGATTTTCATTCTGCCTGCGCGCGCCATGAATCTGGCGGAGCACAAACCAAATAATTCCCACAACGCCAATCACCATTGGCAGCCAAACCATAGGATTTACAAACGAATACGATTCAATATTCGTAAAGCCGAACATTAGCCCGCCGAAACCGAAAATAGACAGTCCAACGGAAAAAAAGTCAGCCTTCGCGGTTTTATCATTCTCACCGAAATTATGCAATCCAAAATAGGCAAGAAGCAGCGAAATTACGCCGATAATGGTCAACGTGAGGAAAATTGAACGCCAACCGTTCAAGTCCGTCTGCACACCGCCAAGCGTCGGACCGATCGCCGGAGCCACGCTCATCGCCACACCAACCGTACCCATTGCGAAACCACGGCGAGACAGCGGATAAATCGAAAACACCGTGATCTGCAACACCGGCCACATCACACCCGTGCCAACCGCCTCAAGCAAACGCCCGATCAGCACCATCAAAAAAGTTGGACCAAGCCAAGCGAACAGTGAACCGATCGTGAACACAACCATGGAAACAAGCACGATTTCGCGCGTCGAAAAACGTCTCGTAAGGTATGCCGTAAGCGGCACCATCACGCCCATGACCAGCTGGAAAATCGACGTCAGCCACTGACCGGTCGTAACGGAAATACCAAAATCACTGACGATCGTCGGCAACGCGGCGCTCAACTGCAATTGTGTGAAATTACCGACGAACGTAATAAATGTAAGAACCGCAATGGAAATAAACGCCGTGCGCGTTAAATGACCGTTCTGATACGATTCCTCTCGAGCAAGCGCTCGGGACATGCTCCGCTTCGCTGACATCAACCACCTTCTCCACATTCAAACGCACAAACTATATGATAGCCCGTATGACAGAGGCATGGATATTCGCCGCGGATTCCTATTTTTGTCATTTCGGGGTAACGCTCCCCTATTTAGGGGTATCATGACACACGCAAGAGATAGGCAGGTTTTCGGCGCAGGCAGCGTCGGGGAGGGGGGTGATGACAGTCAGGGCCATGTTCCACATCTGCATGGAGTTGTGGGGCATTGTCATATGCCTGATTTTCGCAGGCGGAATTTTCATTGCAACACCACAAAAAACCAGACGAACTCGCATCAAAATACTCATGCAGATCGCCTGCATGCTTCTTCTTGGATCCGACGCGCTCAGCTGGTATTTTCACGCAAATGCAGACGAAACCGCATACTATATGGTTCGCATAAGCAATTTCTCAGTATTCTGCATCAACTATATTTTCATGAGTTTCTTCGCAACCTATGTTTGGTTGACAGTGAGCAAAAATCAGCATCGCAAACCAGCCGCATTGCATACCGTCTACGCATTATCCGTAATTGGAATTCTCTTACTTATCATTACACAATTCACTGGTCTTTTCTACTATTTCGATGACCACAATCTTTACCATCGCGGTAATTTCTATCTTCTTTCGCAAGCAATTGCGGTCTCGGGAATCGCATTATGCCTCTTCATGCTGATCTCATATCGCAAGAATCTTGATCGCATTACTTTCCTTTCCATGATGTCGTTCTCCGTACTACCAGTATTGGCGACCATCTACCAAGCACTGGCATACGGTTTTTCATTGCAATGTTTGGCGATCGTGATTTCCACACAGATTATGTTCATCATGGACACCGTGGAACTGAACCTGCGATTCTACTCGCAACAGGCCGACTTGGCGCTGTACGAAACCAAACGATTCAACAAAGGAACGTTCACCGTCTACAATTATGACCGCTCCTAGCCAGCATCCGCAATCTGCATCAGGAGCGGCCGGAAAGCGTGAGGAAGACGAGAATCACATTAAGCGCAACAATCAGCGAAACAACTACCATATTGATCGCGAATTTCACCGGACCATCCACATAATCGCCCATTAATGAGCGATCGTGAGTGTATTTCATCAGCGGAATGATCGCGAACGGAATGCCGATCGACAGTACCACCTGCCCTATGATCAGCGCCTCCGTCGGATTCTTCGCAAACCACAGTACAACCAATGCCGGCACAAGCGTCACCACGCGGCACGCCCACATCGGCGCTTTGACCCGCAACAGTCCATGCATGATTTCGGCTCCGGCATACGTGCCGACCGATGTGGAGCTCAGGCTGGAAGCCAGCAGTCCGACCGAGAAAATCGTGCCGATCACCGGCCCAAGCACCTGTTCGATGGCTTGTTGCGCACCTTCGATCGTATCCGTACCGGTCATGCCATGCAGTGAATTTGCTGCAAGAATCAACAAGGCCAGATTCACCGACCCCGCAAGCAATAATGCCCAAAACACGTCTATTTTACTGCCGTGCAACAGAGTTTTCACACTCGGTTTTGGCTGTCCTGGCGCATAATGATCGTTCACCAGCGTGGAATGCAGGTAAATCGCATGCGGCATCACCGTGGCACCCAGCATGGAAGTCGCCATCAAAACCGTTTCCGTTCCTTGAAAATGCGGAACAAGACCTTGCAAAACTTGCGCTGGATTTGGTGGATCAATAAAAAGTCCTGCAATGAAACCAAACGTGATCACTAGCAGTAATCCGATTATCATTCTTTCGAAAATATGATGCGTCGCACTTTTTTGAAAAATTAATAGTACTGTCGAAATAATCCCGATTATGCATCCGCCGACAAAAAGTGGTAGTCCAAATAGTAGTTTCAGTGCGATTGCGCCACCAATTACTTCTGCAAGATCAGTTGCGATAGCAATAACTTCCGCTTGCATGAAAAACATGAATCGGCCGCCGTCGCCAAGTCGTTCCCCTAAGATTTCCGGAAGACTATTTCCTGTGACAATGCCAAGTTTCGCGGATTGATATTGAATAAGCACGCTCATGCAATTGGCGAGCACCAGCACCCATACCAACAAATAGCCGTACCGCGCGCCGGATGTGATATTCGCAGCCACGTTGCCTGGGTCCACGTATGCCACGGCCGCCACAAAAGCGGGACCAAGCATGCCGGCGAGTGCATGCCCGTAATGCTGGTGAGATTGTGGTTGCGGAGTAGTTATTGCATTCTTTGAATCCATATTGTCCTCCATATCCGCGCAATGTTATAGCGCTTACCTGCATGGAATTGTTACGGCCGTTACGCCTCCCGCTAAACTGGTGTGGAGAACATCGCATATTCGATTCAAGGGGTTGTTTCCATGGCTACTTTCCATACTCCGATGGTTACGCTTTCCGACGGCAATCTGATTCCGCAGATCGGTTTGGGCGTGCTGCGCATCGACGATGAGGGCGTTACTCCCGTAGTTGAGAGCGCGCTGGAAGCCGGCTATCGGCACATCGACGGTGCCGCGGGATACAACAACGAAGCCGGTGTGGGGCGTGCGTTGAAAAACACGGGATTCACGGAGGGAGAGCTGCGCAAAGGCCTGTGGGTCACGACGAAGCTGCGCGATTCGGAACAGGGGTACGATTCCGCGCGCAAGGCGTTCGACCGCCAGCTTAGTCTGCTACAACTCGACTATGTCGACATGTATATGCTCCATTGGCCGACTCCGTTCGACTGGCGTTCCGGTGAGACGTGGAAGGCGTTCACTGAGTTTCGTGCGGAAGGACGTGTGAGGTCGCTCGGCGTGTGCAACTTCCTGCCGGAGCATCTTGAGCGGCTGCATGAGGAGACGGGCGAGTATCCGGCCGTCAACCAGATCGAACTGCACCCAACCTGGCAGCAGCGCGAGGTTGTGGAATACTGCAAGGCGCACGGCATTGCAGTGGAAGCGTATTCGCCGATGGCTCGCGGCGCTGATTTGAACGCTGGAAATGGCACGATCGAACGTATCGCAGCTGCGCACGGGGTCACCCCGGCACAGGTGATTCTGCGCTGGCATATCGAAAATGGAACAATCATCATCCCCAAGTCGACGCATGCGGAACGACAGAAGCAGAATCTTGATCTGTTCGGTTTCGCGCTTGCGCCTGAAGAGCATGCCGCGATTGACGCGCTTGATGGTCCGACGCGCGCAGGTCATGATCCGATGACGTTCACTTACGCCTGATATTCCCAATTCCGCAATTTCAGTGTGTTGCATGTATTATTTCAATACTTATGGCACGAAAGAATAATCGTAATTCTTATAATTATCGGAATATTGAGCAAGATGTGCGTGATATTCAGCGGGCTGGCAAACGGTTCAAAAAAAGTTGGATTAATGCTGACGGTCCGCTGGAACGCATTCTCATTCTGCTGGTCGTCGTTGCGGTAATCGGCGTCACTATCGGCATGCTTCTGCCGAAAATCAATCCGACCGTAGGTGAGATTACCGGCGAATACACGGCAACCGGCACTGCCGCGGAAACGTTGGAAAAACTTACGGTTGACGACAATCCCAGCAAAGCCGGATATGATCGCGACGCGTTCGGATTCCGAGAAACCGACAACGACGGCAATGGTTGCGACGTGCGCGAAGATGTACTCGCCCGCGATTTGACGGACGTGCAATATAAGAACAGCCGCAGCTGCCAGGTTGCGTCGGGCACACTCGATGACCCGTATACCGGTCAGACCATTCGGTTCGTGCGCGGAGTGAAAACGTCTTCGGCGGTGCAGATCGACCATGTGGTCGCGTTGGAGAATGCATGGCAGTCGGGCGCGAACACGTGGGATCATACGAAGCTGTACCAATTCGGCAATGACATGTACAATCTGCTGGCCGTGGATGGGCCAGCGAATCAGCAGAAGGGTTCCGCTTCGGCCGCATACTGGCTGCCGACGAACAGCGAATACCGTTGCGATTACGTGGCTCGGCAGATTGGCGTGAAAGACAAGTACGGGCTGACCGTCACCACGCAGGAAAAGCGAGCGATGCTTTCCGTGCTGCACGGCTGCCCCGCACAGGAATTGCCGGCAAACTGAAGCTAATTCCTGTCTAAACAAGTCCTGTTCTGCGTCTTCGCAAGTCCGGAATTGGCTGTGGAATCGGCTGTGCAGGCGTCAGGTCAGCTACACGCGAGTGGTGGCGCGGGCGATCACACGCGACTGCACGGTGATGCAGCTCGGTTCAAGCGTGCGCGTGCCGTCGATCCGGTCAAGAATACGGCTGACCGCAGTCGGCGCAATCCAGTCAAGGCAGGAATCCATGGTGGTCAGCGGAGGCTGAAAATAGGCGGCTTCTTCAATGTTGTCGAAGCCGATCACCTGCATCTGGTCGGGCACGGAAATGCCGTTCGCAGCCAAGGTGAACAGCGCTCCCAACGCAAGCTGGTCGTTGAATGCCACAATCCCGTCGAACGGAATTCCGGAATCGATGAGCTGTTGCGTAATTCGAGCGCCGGAGCCGATCGTCCAATCCTGGCCCGTGTTCATCACCAATCGCGAATCGAATTCGATACCTCGCGCGGCGCATGCTTCAAGCACGCCGCGGAGTCGCAGTTGCGCGTTGCCTTCAATGGCGTTTCGTACGGAATCAATGTGTTCCGGTTCGGTTCGAGAGCCCACCACCGCGAGTCGAGTTGCTCCATGATCGAACAGGTATTCGGCGGCAAGGCGGGCTTCCTGAATATCGTCGGGGGTAACGTGGTCGACTTTGCCGTGCGTGGATCGCGCGCCTACGCATACGAGCGGATAGTCCACGTCTAGGTCCGCCGCCTCAAGGTTTTCTACTTCGGAGATCGATAGAATCATGCCGTCGGAGACGGTGGTGTTGAAGTTCCGCAGTAATGATTGCGCACCTTTGGCGGATCCTTCGGCATACGTGGTGACATATACGGAATAGCCGTAGCCACGGGCCGCATCGATCACGCGATTAGCGAGCTCCGACAGGTAGGGGGCGGTTAGGGTTGGCACGGCGAGTGTGATGAAGCCGGTTTTGCCGCGGTTGAGATTTCGTGCGGCCACGTTCACGCGGTATCCGAGGCGGTCGATGACTTCCTGCACTTTTTCTCGCGTGGAGTCGGTCATGCGCCCGGAATGGTTGATCACGTTGGATGCGGTTTTGAGCGAAACGCCTGCCTCTTCGGCCACGTCTCGCAGGGTGACACGCTTCCTATCCGCTTTCGGCCCCAGCTTTGACTCGCCCATGTTCATCTCCAGGATCATTCGATATGCCGGTGAAAGTTTACCAGTTATAGCAAGCCCGCCACCTGAAGTTTCAGTATGGCGGGCCTGGGTTATGTGAGGTTGTTGAGATTGGTGAGATTACGTGAGGTCACGCAATCAATCACGCGGAATCACGCGCGCTTTACGACGAGCACGCCGTTGCGATGCACGGTATAGCTGTCCGCCCGCTCCCCTGCTTCCGTTTGGAACAGGTAGACCGGTTCGCCGTCGATGCCCTGCAATGCGATTTCCTTCTTGCCTCGCGGAAGGTAGAAATCGAAGGTTGCATCTGCGGACTTGCGCACGGTGTGCAGCACGTCTGGATTGGCCGGATTTGCGGAATCTTCCACGATATTCTCGCGCACGAATTCCGTAAGATCGGCGACGTTGAGATCGCAGCCGACGAAGTATGTTTCGCCGGAACCGTACGGATTGCGGGTGATTGCGGCGGCGCCGCCGAGTTCCCATTCGTCGGCTTCTTCACCTTCGTAGGTGGCTAATACCTGCGCGCGTTCGCCGTCGACGTTCACATCGTTCTGCCACAGGCGGGTGACCGCACCGGAGCTCAAACGAATTTCGGACGGTTCGCCTTCGGCTTCCGCGCCGAGAATGTTGAATTCCTCGCCGCGAATACCCAGCATTTCGCGCAGCAGGCCGTCTCCGGCTCCCGGGTATCCGCCGAGCCAGGTGTGGAAGTTTTCGTCGATCAGTCCGGTTGCGTAACCGATGACCACACGGCCGCCGGCAGCTGCGAAATCGGCCAAACGCTGCGTATCTTCGGCGCTGAGCATGATCACGGTCGGCAGTACGACGGTCTTGTATGCGCTCCAATCGTATTTCAACGGCACAATGTCGGCACGGGTGCCGGCGTTGAGGAACGCACGGTACCAGTCGCGCACGTCATGCCAATGGTTGAGCTTCATGCTCGGCAGGGTTTCGGAGCGTGTGGCCCATTCGGATTCCGCGCTGAACAGGATCGCCGTGCCGGCACGCTCGAGCTCAGTGCCCTGCAGCCCGGCGTCGGAGAGGGTCTTCAGCGCCTTACCGAGCTCGCATACGCCGCGGAAGACCTTGGAATCGGCACCCGCGTGGGGCAGCATGGCGGAGTGGAACGCCTCGGCGCCCGACTTGGATTGCCGCCATTGGAAAAAGCAGATGGCGTCGGCGCCCATGGCCACGTGGGCCAGGGAGTCGCGCATGAGTTCGCCGGCCCGTTTGCGTGTGTTCAGCGGCTTCCACTGCACGGCTGAGGTGGAGTGCTCCATCACGTACCACGGCTTGCCCAGCGCGAGGGAGTCCATGAGCGCGTCCGAGCAGGCGAGTTCGTCCAGGTGGGATTCGCCCTCATGGAAGTAGTGATCGTTGGACACGAAGTCCACCTCATCCGCCCATTTGGCGTAGTTCATGACGCACTGGTCGGTGGAGACCATGAAGTTCGTGGTGAACGGCTTGTCGGGGCAGATCTGCTCGATGGCGTCGCGTTCGGCTTTGTAGAAGTCGAGCAGCATGTCGTTGCCGAACCGCTCGTAATCCAACTGCTGCGACGGGTTGACCATGGCGTCGCCGCCCATGTGACGTGGCAGCAGCACCTCGTCGAAACTGTTCACGTGCTGCGACCAGAAGGCCGTGCCCCACGCCTCGTTCAACGCGTCGATGGTACCGTACTTGGCCTCGCACCACGTGCGGAACGCGGCCAAGGCGTTGTCGGAGTAGTCGTAGCGGTTGTTCCAGCCGTATTCGTTGCCCATGTGCCAGGCGGTCACATACGGGTTGTCCTTGTAGTGTTCGGCAAGTTTGCGGCACAGGCGCAGCGCGTATTCCTTGAACACCGGGCTTGTGGGCTGCCACGACTGGCGTGAGCCCGCGTTGACGGTATGACCATACCGGTCTACCGGCAGCACCTCTGGATGGGATTCGTACAGCCACAGCGGCGCGGCGGCTGTGGCGGAGGCCAAGTCCACGGCGATGCCGGCTCTGCCGAGCCTGTCGATCACATGGTCGAGCCACTCGAACGTGAACGCGCCCTCGACCGGCTCGATCTTGTCCCAGCTGAAAATTGCCAGCGATACGACGTTCACGCCGGCCTCACCCATGAGACGGATATCCTCGTCCAGCGTCTCCTCGGGCCACTGGTCCGGGTTGTAGTCGCCGCCGAACGCGATGCCGCGGCCGGATTCCGTCAGCAGGGACGGCCACCTAAATGCTCTATGAGTAGTCATATTAATCAAATCCTTTATTGTATCGGTTTGCGGGAAGTGCTGTGCTTGCAGGTTGTGAACACCAGAGAGGCCGCCCCCGCTGGCGGGGCTGTCAGCGAAGCTGACTGGGGGGGGGTGGTCGCCAGTCGAATCCCCATATGACCACCCTCAGTCCGCTCTGCGGCCATCTCCCGTCAGAG
>OLGO01000386.1_pt1 | contig 44878 bp, 39 predicted proteins | sample 1605861 | NCBI WGS metagenome assembly OLGO01 (sample SAMN03283253) | human gut metagenome | biome: human-associated habitat; material: feces | host: Homo sapiens | place: USA | collected 2013
TTCTCCATCTGACCGATGTGGGCCGCGAGGTTGCCGAAAAAATCTACGAGCGCCACTGCTTCTTTACAGAACGACTTATAGAATTAGGCGTTGATCCTGAAACCGCAGAGACCGATGCTTGCCGAATCGAACATGTTATCAGCGCAGAAAGTTTTGAACACCTTAAAAAGTCTTTTGAAAACAACAACCAGGAGGTGGTACCATCGGACGAGTAATCATCTTAGATCTGCAGGAAAAAGACTCCGAAGCATTTGATGAAATTCTTGCTATCCTGCGTAGCCATCAAGAGATAGAAAAATTTGAGCTGGCCATGGAGCCGATGTTATCCCTCCCTGGCCTGGAGATCTATCCGGACAAACGGAAAGTCTTCCGAGATCGACAAGAGATCCGGCTTACCACAAAGGAGTATGAAATCCTTCTATTGCTTGCAGCCAACAAGGGGCATGTGCTTACATACAGCCAAATCTACGAGAAGGTTTGGGGAGATTGCCCGTCTGGTAGTGAAAACAACACCATTGGCTTTCACATCTGCAACCTACGGGAGAAGCTATACGAGGCGGCTCCCAATGCTCCCTTTACCATCCGATCCGTCCGGGAAGTCGGATATTGCTTTGAAATACAAGCAGAGAAATAAAAGTCAGCAGTCTGATCCATCAGGCTGCTGTTCTTTCTCTAATTTTTCAGATTGAAAAATTCTAAGATATCCAAATTATAAGAGAATAATCAATATTCAATATAAATAATATATAGATAAACTATATACACGTCTTAAAGCCATTATGTATGGCAAAAGAAATGGCAGAAAATCTCTACTTTTCTTTTGCCTTTCAATCAATATGTCGGAACTCCGTATCCTACAATCTGCCCATATCCAATCGGGTAACTCCGTCTGGCCACTTTATCTCCGCTGTTTCCTTCTATTGTATAAATGGTTCCATCTACCACGCTTTCCACAATCCCTACATGGTCGATACTCCCGTCATTTTTCCAGTCAAAGAAAACAAGATCTCCAGAGGCGGGAACATAGCTGCCATCCATGAATTGGCCCCGGCTCTCAAACCATTCCATGCCTGCAGAACATAAAGAAAACTTTGGTATCACTCCTGCCTCAATATATCCGCACTGATCGGCGCACCAGCTTACAAAACAGGCACACCATTCCTCTCTGCTGGAAAATCCATACCAGCTCCAGTAGGTATCTCCCCCATTGCCTTCCTGAGTCAGTGCCACCTGCACAATCGCCTGGCTCCCGGTTCCCGTGGGGATACGTCCAAACACGTAGTATCGCAGCACATGGGATACGTACTCCTTATCCCCGTAACTACTCCACCCGTTCCGTTCCGCCATCATTTCAGAGAATTCTACCGCATTGGCATAGGTGTACCCTCCGTAATTCTCTTTCGCCCAGGAAATGTAACCATTCCCATAATTATATCCCTGCAGGGCGAGTTTTATATGATTCATATCCACCGGACTTTCCACGCCCGCCTCCCGCAGACAGGCCGCAAGGTTTTGGATACCCACATCAATGGAATACTCCGGATCTGTGATCCCATTTGGCGTATTGGGATAACGGGTATTATACCCGCACTCGGACGCCTGCATGGGATCGGTTCCCTGTCCGCCGCTCTCCTGCATCATGACCGCTTTGATCAACTCCACATATTCCTCAATCCCGTGCTGTCTGGCATACTGCCGGATCAATGGCTCATACGCCTCTACCTCTGCGCTGACAGGAGCAACGGTACTGGAGTTACTTCCTCCCACCATGCTGAACAGCGCTCCAAATAGAATGACAATTACAAGGATCAACACCACGATCCAGCCACCTGCAAGGATAGCAGAGACAAGCGCTTTGGTAGCTGCAATGACGGCCTTAACTGCGGCTGTGACAGCTTTTGCCGCCGCTTTTGCAGCCTTCGCCGCCGCAATCGCTGCCTGTCTTGCGGCAACGGCGGTCCGCTGCGTGGTCAACACCGCAGCCCTTGCTCCCTGTCCTGCAGTTCTGGTAGCCACTTCCGTAGTCCGGACTGCACTGCGCCCGGTCCGTTCCGCTGTCCTGATCGTCCTGCCCGTGCCTTTCACTGCGGCTTTCCCGGAAGTTTTTATAGAAGCATGGGCTGTTTTGATTGTTTTCTCTCCCCGATCAAACGCCTTGACTGTCTGCTTTGGAAGTTCCCGGATCTGCGTTCCTTTCTTTCCAGTCTCCCTTCCTCCGGCGGCCTGCCTTCTGGCGGTCCGACCGGCCTGCGCTCCTGTCCGGTTTTTCATCTGCTCTTTCGGCTGGTAAGTCTTTTCTGTACCGGACGAAAAAGAAGAGGCGGAAGGCTCTCCGTTCTTCTCCCGGAAAGCCTCTGCCTCTTTTTCTTCTCTGCCCCTCTCCCGGACAGCATGAATTACCTTTTCCCCCTGTTTTCCTGCCTGCTGAACCGTTCCACGGGCGGCTCTCTCCCCTTTTTCCATGACCTGATCTTCGGCATAGCCTACGGGATTTCCCTGTTCCTTGACCTGTGTCTGCTCTGCGCTGTCTCTTGTCCGGATATAGGCCCCTTTCATATGCTCCGCCGCTGTCACTGTTTTATCCAATACCTTGATATCCTTCTGGACGTGGCGGGTTTTGATCGTTCTTCCCATCGCCTGCCCTCCTTTCGGATATGGGATTTTCAGATCTTCTTTGCTACAACCACAAGCCTTCCATTGGTATTGGAATATTCGCAGGTGGACAGGGTAAGCAGCTTGTCTCCATATGTGGAGGTCACTCCCGTATCATAAAGGGCAAGTTCCCTGCACTGCTCCACATAGTCCGTAAACTCTTTCTCCGTCTCTGCATGAGAAAAAAGATAGAACTTGAATCCGGTATCGTCATAGACCGTGGTCTTGAATACTGCGATCACTTCGTATTCCGCAGTTTCCGTCAGCGTATCAAAACGGACCGTTTTATGCCGCTCATAGAAATCCCGGTCCTCATAGTTCATCAGTCCGGCGAACATGGAACCGTTGTTCATGTGGTGTCCGTAGATGATCACATTGTCGCTGGGTTCCATCGGATCACAATGCTCTGCGATATAGGGAACACCATAAGCACTGGATTCCTTGTAAAAATTGTGTTTCAGATAATAATCCGGGTTGTCCGGCGTATACATGACCGGATAGTTGATCGGCGTATCCGCAATCCTGATCCATCCGGCCATATCATTATTCATGGAAAACAGTTCGGCATACCACTCTAAGGGAGAAATCACTTCCTGCTCCTCTCCTGCCGGTTCTTCCTCCGGCGTATCTTCTGTCTGCTCCACGATCTCCGCCAGTTTGGTAAATTCTTCCTCCGCTTTCTGTGCGCCCGCATAATGGCTGATCACTTGAAACAGCGACACGCCAAACAGCAGGACACATACCGCCAGTCCTGCCAGATACCATTTCCCTTTGATCTTCTGATGTTTCATTCTGCAATTCTCCTCCTTATTCTCTTGCCTGCTGTTTGACTGGAACCGGCAACTGGGGAACCATTTTCTTTTCCTCTTTCAGCTTTTTCAGTTCCACTTTCACGGACGGTTTCTTTTCCTCCTTCTGCACGAACTGTTCCAGACGCCGGCGCAGGTTCTCTGTGGTCTGCTCCATACTGGAGAGCCTGCCGCTGATCGTCAAAAATGACTTGCGGATTTTTGCTGTAATCCCTCTGTCTGTGGCCTGTGGTTCAACTTTCTTCTGCTCTTTTCCCCGGAAAATCCTGCCCACGTTTTTGATGTGTCCGCCTGCGGCGTGAAGTTCCCCGTTTAAAACTTCCATTTTATCCACCTGCCGGTTCATGCTCTCCATTGCCCCGTGAAGCCCTTCCTGTATCCGGGCAAGAGCGGACGGAATCTTCATGGATGATACGGCTTTCCGCAGAGCGTCCTTCCCTTTCTCTTTATAGGTCTGCAAAGCATTTCCTGCGGACTGGATCAGATTTTTCCGCACTGTATTTAACTGCCCTCCCACTTCCTGCACTTTTCCCTGTGCCTGTTCCGTAATCCGTAGGACAGACGCTTTCACGCCTCCGTCCTGGATCTGGGATAGCTGTTCCTTCACATCCCGCAATTCCTCAAGCACCTGTCCAAACTGGATTTCCATTCCGTCCAGATACTTTACAAGGGATTCCACTTCCTTCTGTTCTTTTGTAAGTCCATTCCCTTCCAATACCCGGAACAGTTCCACGATCTCCGGCTGTTCCATCAACGCCGTCTGTCTTGCTGTCTCCATCTGCGCCCCTCCTATCGTTCTCTCTGTGCGGTCTGCGGTTTCATGGCGGGCAGTTCCCGGCAGTAATCCGGATATTTCAGCCGGATCGCCTCAAAGAAGTAGGGAGCGTACCCGCAGTCAAATATCTCATACGGGGTGGACATCTTTTCATATCTCTTCTCTGTGTATCCGTTCCAGAGATTAAAGGCAAGCCTTGTCAGACGAATGGAACCGCCTGTCTGCCACCCTTCATGCAGACCGTCCGGTTTAATACGATCTCTCTCAAAATCAAAGATCCGCTCCACGTTTCTTCTGGTGGTATCGGAAATCCCCACACAGTAGAAAAACGCCTGATGATAACTGTCCGTGTTCCCGGTTCTTTTCAGCATAGAATAAAAGAAGTTTTCATGTTCCTGTGATTCAAATCTGATTGTTTTCATGTGATCCCTCCATTAACAAAACAGCCTGCGGGAAATTTCTTTCCTCACAGACTGCTAAAATTGATTGTATTATGATTCCGGAAGCCCGTCTCCCGGACTGCCCCACGTTTTCTCAAAGTCCTCTGGTTTTGTGGACATCAGCTTATAGATCTCAGAGTTCTTGCTCATCTGGTTATAGAACGGAACTAGGGCGCTGCCGATCCTGGCAAGCCCGTTTCCGGCTCTGGCATTTGTAATATATTTCATCTGTTCCCCGGATATATGGAGAAGCTCTGCCAACTGCTCCCGGTCAGAAGCAGACTGGTTCAGCATGACAATAAATTCCGAGTTGGAGAGCATGGTCCTTGCGGTCAGGGAGTCCAGCACATACTCCACGTTCTGCGTCAGGCTGGTCGTCCATGCGTTTCTCTTACGGAACCGCCGATAGGCGCTGTCAAAGAAGTTTGCGCTGTACTTATGCTGCAGCAGTGTGTGGAACTCATCCAGAAAGATATGGGTTCTCACACCGTTCTCCCAGTTCTGGGATACCCGGTTGATCATGTGGTCTGTGATCACAAGCTGTCCTAAATCCTTCATATCCTCCACCATGCCCCGTGTATTAAAGCTGATCAGACGGTTTTCCGTCTCAATGTTAGTGGGATGGGAAAAATTGTTCAGCGTACCGTCCGTGAACAGTTCCAACATCAGCGCCAGGTCTTTCGCCTCCGGCTCATCCTGCTCCTGCAGCACCCGGCGCAGTGTGAAAAAGGTCGGGATTTCGTACTGGCGTTTTCTGGAGTAGACACGCTCCACACAGCGGTCAAGGATACTCTTTTCTTTCGGCCCGATCACATAGCGGTCGTCCGTGATCCGCTCGTACAGAGAAAGGACGAACTGTGATTTATCCACAATCGGGTTTTTATCTCCATATCCTTTTACCATATCCATAGCGTTCAAGTGAATATCACTTCCGGCACAGATCGGCAGGCTCACGCCGCCCAGCGCCTGCACCAATGGTTCATACTCTCCTTCCGGATCGTACACAAGCACCTGATCTTTTGAGGTGGAAAGGATGATCAGCAGGATAAACATCTTCGTCAGCATAGACTTTCCACTTCCGGGTACGCCTAAGATAAATGCGGACGGATTGAGCAGAAGCCCACGGTTTACTAAGATCAGATTGTGTGAGATTGCATTAATCCCGCAGTAGATCCCGCCTTTGTCCATGACTTCCTGCGTCCTAAAGGGGATCAGGCTGCCTAAACTTTCCGTGGTCAGCGTCCTCATGCTGTCAATCTTCCTCACGCCGATCGGGAGTGCGGTATTCATCCCGTCCATCTGCTGGAATTTCAGCACTGCCATCTGGCACATCCGGTTTCTCGCAAGAGACAGAATGGTATGGGTATCTGCGTCCAACTGTTTCTTACTCTCCGCTGTGTGCATGAAAGTCACGACAGCCACCATCATCCGCTGATCCCTTGTAGTCAAATCCCGCAAAAACTCCCGGCTCTCCTCTTTCTGCAGTTCCATGTCATAGGGTACGGTAGCGGAAAAGTTCTGGTTGGCATTCTGCCGCCGCTGCCAGTTCGTGATATTTGTTTCCACGCCCAAAAGCCGGTTCTGCGCCTCATTGACCGCCTCGTCTGTGGGGATCGGGATAATATCTATGCTAATCATCATGTTCTGGTTGATGTCCGCAAACTCCGACACCATTTCATCAGAAATATAAGAGGCATAATCTTTCAGATACAGCACCCTGCCGTACCGCTCCCCTACTTTGAAATAGTCCTTTTCAAATTCCATCGTATCCGGACAGATATGGTCCTTAAAGCTGTGCCCCAGTTTTGCGGACGTTTTCAGATCAAAACAGAAATGACTTTCCTCTCCGGCCCGGTAAAAGCTGTACAGTACATGGAGTTTTTCCTGTGCGTCCAGTTCCTCGCACTTGGAACCCAGGTTGCTGAAATGGGAAATCAGCCCGTTTCCGGTACGCAGAAAATAATTCCTTGCGTCCTCCACGTTTTTCCGGTATACGGAGATCGTCACATACAGTTCCCGGATCATGCCGTTGGCTCCCACCGTCTTTTCCATAAGCATGTCGTTGACTTCCTCCCGGTATTTATCCAGACGGTCATTCTGCTTCGGGATAAAGACTGCCTCTTTTAATTCCTCTTTGTTCAGCCTGCGAATAATGACAGTCAGCTTGGTGGTCGCTCCGCAGTCAAAGAAGTTGAGGATATTGGTATACTCCAGAAACATCGCTTTCTTATCTTCCTCAGACGCCACTTCAAAGTTAATGTCTGTAAACCGGTACGTCTTCGCATACTTGTTTTTCCCTACCAGAAAGATCCCGTCTTTCCAGATGGTCTGGATCGGGATCGCCTGCTGTACGCTCTTCGGGATTTTAAACTTCTCCTTGTCCTGCCGCATGACGGTTTTTAGTGTTCTTAACATGCTTTCCCATCGCCTCCTTTTCCTGTTTTCTGATCTCGTCTTTTGTCAGCTCGTAATATAAGTTCTCCGGATGGAATACCAGATACTTCGGCATGAGGATCTCACTCTTGATCCATACCCACAGAAATTTCTCTGCGGTCATTCCGTGATATTTGATAAAGCCAATGGCCGCAAAGGGAGCCGCTCCCAACATGCAAACCCAACTGACGGTTTCCATCCCCATATGGGGACGGAGCAAAAAATAAAGGCCCACAGCAACACCGCAGGCCAGAACCGCACAGATAAACTGGCGGAGTGACAGGCCAAAATACATGGCCTCCGTGTATTCCCGGATTTCCCGGTTGATCTTGATTTCCAAATGATGACCTCCTTTATCTGATAATTTCTCAATCGCACATTTGTCTCCCCCGGTTCTTCCTGTTATACTCAAAGAAAAAACGCAAAGGGGGCTTTTATATGCCATGCACTGTTTTTATCTCTCTCGGTATCTCTGCTGTCCTGCTCATTCTCGCCTTACTCTTCCGTCTGGCGGGAAAATTCAGGCTGACTCTGCCGCTCCTTTACTTTCTCCTGGCCGCCACGGTTCTGAACCCGTGGGCCGCCGCCCATGAGACGCTTGCTTTTGCAATCCTTTTTTGCCTGCTCGCTCTCTCTGTCATAAGCTGGCTCTTTTCTCTAAGAAATGCCCTCCGTGATCGGAAATATTACAAGGCTCTGGAAGAGGATATGAGCTGGCAGGTCAGGCGTGCCAGAAACAACGGAATTTCTATGGACACCGTGTACTTTGACAGCGCCGGGAACATGCGGTACAAAGATACCAAAGAAATCGTAGACTAAGGCACGGGATTCCGTGTCTTTTTTCTTACAATCCCATCATCTCCCGTACCACACGGTCCGCCATCTTCACAGCGCCTACCAGCACCAGCATGTTAAAGATCAGTTCCGCAATGTAGCTCCACACCATTGTAACTGCCGCTGCCTCCGGATCAACCACTGGCGGGGATGACGCAAACACGGAGAAGATAATACAGGCCAGAACGATAATCGCTCCCTCCAGACACACCGCCGCATAGGATTTCAGAAAACTCTTTCCTACGTTCTGTGTCGGCTCCCCGGCAAAGGTAGACAAGGGAACCGGGGCGATAGCGGTATAGAGATACAGCCGGAAGAACCGCCCGTACACGCTCATGATCATAATAAAGCTCAAAACTGTAATAAACAGGCCGCCGATCAGCGTGACCGCCCATAGAGGGATACTTTCAAAAAATCCGCAGTCCTCCACTGCGGTAATGATCTCCTGCGGCAGCACTGTCTCCTGTGCGCTCCCAAATCCGGCGGCGTCCATGATGGTGCTGACAATCCCCTGCACAATACGGAACAGCGCCATCATCAGTTCCAGGCCATAGGTAATCACGCCTTTTGCCAGAGCGAAACGGATAAACAGTTTCAGTGCGTGTTCCGGCTTTTTCACTTCTGTAAAACTTCCGCAGGTCTTTACCACGCCTACCACGAAAAACAACACCAGAAGGGCATACCCGATTGCCTGCAGCGCACCGTGGATACTGGCGATCACATTCCAGATGTCTCCGCCTTTGAAATTTTCCGGAGACTGGGTAATGATCTGCCAGATTTCTGCCAGTTTGCTGTTCCATGTGTCCAGGGCGTTCTGAAGGTTCTGAACCACCCAGTTATCACTCAAAACACATTCCTCCTTTCCGGCAGGAGCAGGACAGACCGTTTCCGGCCCGTCCCCCTGCCCGGTTACTGGATGTTTCTTATCCTGCGATCAATGTCAGGATTTCTTTTGCAAACGTGATGATCACGCCTCCGGCAAGTGTCAGGAATCCATTCGCCCGCTGCGACGGATCATGGGATTTTAAGGACAGTCCGATCTGCACGATACCAAATCCCAACAGGATCATACCGATGGCACGGATCAGCCCAAAGATAAATTCGGACAGGTTATTGATCACGGTCAGCGGATCATCCGCTGCAAATACAGTTGTGGCTCCTGCCGTCATCATCAGCACCAGCGCCGCATAAATGACCATGAGCCGCTTTCCTCTGCGGCCCATGGGAAGTTTCCGGGTTTCTTTTTTCTCATCTCTCTGTTTCATTGACTGAGTCCTCCTCGTTTTTATTAAATAGTTCCTCTAAATCCTCATCGGATAAGAGTTCATAGCCTTCTGCGTCCGGCGGGGCCTCTGCAATCTCGCCCTCCAGACTGTCTCCCAACGTAATGCTCGCCATTGCCTGCGTCACTTCTCCGTGCAGGTAGGGTTTTCCTTTCCCGTCCGTGGTCAGAGCAATGTTCGGGTGTTTTAAGATATCAAATTTTTCATCCATGACCGGACGTTCTCCCCGGATAAAAAGAAGTGCGTAGCGGTTGTCCAGCATACGCACTTCATCCGGTGTCATCAGCTCCCGGCCTGTAATCTGATAATTCGTGGAATAGTTCCCGGAATGCCCGGTAGACTTTCCATAGGTGTTGGTATCTATAGTGGCTTTCCCCAGCAGCTCACTGACATACTTATGGGTCCCCTGTTCATTGCCTCCTAAATACAGAAATTCATCCGCATTTCCCATAATGCTTTCCCACTGTTTTTCAAACAATGCCTTTAGCTGCGCCAGATTCTGCAGGATAATAGACACGCTGACTTCTCTGGAACGCATGACAGAAAGGATCTTATCGAAGTCGTCGGGCAGGCTGACGTTTGCGAACTCGTCCATCAGGAAATGAACGTGGACCGGCAGCCTGCCCCCATACTTGTGGTCTGCCAGATAGAAAAGCTGTTGGAATAACTGGGTATACAAAATTGACACCAGAAAGTTATAGCTGGTGTCATTGTCCGGGATCAGGGCAAAGAGCGCCACTTTCTTTTCTCCCAAAGAAGGAAGATCCAAATCGTCTGTAGCGGTCAGCGCCGCAAGGCTGGACAGGTTGAATTTCTCCAGTCTGGCTGCCAGTGTGATCTGGATGGATTTCAGCGTTTTCGCACTTCCAGAATGGTAATCCTTGTAATACTTTACGGCGATATGCTCCGGCTCCCGCATTTCCAGACGTTCAAACAGTTCATCCAGAGGGGATTGATATTCGTCATTGTCCTCATGCACTTCCCCCGCCCGCAGAAGTTCCATTACCATCGGGAAGTTCTGCTCTTCTTCCGGTGCCTCGTATTTCAGATAAAAGATCAGCGCCAGAAGAAGCATGGACGCCGCCGTATCCCAGAAAGGATCGTTGCTCTGGCTCCCTTTCGGCGTGGTGGCTTTAAACAGGTTGGTCACAAGCCGCTGCACATCATTGTCATCCTTCAGATAGACAAAGGGATTGTAACAATAGCTTTTCTCCATGTTGATCAGATCCAGCACCCGGACGTCATAGCCTTTCGCTTTTAACAGATATCCGGTATCCCGGAGATTCTCCCCTTTCGGATCCAACACTACGAAAGAAGTGTTCGCCTGCATGAGATTCGGTTTCGCATAAAACCTCGTCTTGCCCGCTCCACTCCCGCCGATGATGATGGTCAGCAGGTTCCGCCGGTGTTTCCGGCTGTCATAGCTGATCCGCACGTTCTGCGTCATCAGTTTATTGGCCAGAAAATTTTTCTCACTGTATTTCCGGTTGATCTCCCGGACGTCTCCCCACACAGCGGAACCATGTTCTTCTCCCCTGCGGTACTTTCGCCGGGTAGACAGGTAGATCCCGATCCCCAGTCCATACGCCAGTAAAAAAAGAAGGACAGTTTTTGCGCTGTCCTTACAGAGTTCCATAGAAAACGGATGGTCCATCGCCTCCGGCAGTCCTTTCACGATACCGATCAGGCCGCCGGACAGATAAGGCGCTGTCAGCAGGGCAAACCAGATAACGGGGAAAATGCCGAGAATGGCAAAAATCCATGTGCTTTTCCTGCTACCGCTCTTCATGGCGTCTGTGCCCCCTTCGTGGTTTCTCCGGCGGCACCTCCATCTTTTCAATAACCTTTAAGAGAACATCGTCCACGGCGTCCGTGGGCCGCTCCTCTTTTAACATCTGGTTCCGTTTATCTTTCAGGGAATGGAAGATCACGCCGCATTCGTATTTATCCAGTTCCAGAGTTACTCTGCCTTCACTCAATCTTCACACCTCCATCCTATCGTTCCTGCGCAGCCTCCCGGCGCTGCCAGTTCCCCCGTGGCTGTCCGGATTCTCTGCCCTGCATATGCGTCTGGTTCTGGCCGATTTCTCTTTCCGGCCCGTTCTCTCTGTTCCGTCCTTCTTCCCGGTTTTGGCCCGTCTGTTCCTGCTGTCTCTGGTTCATGCGGTTCTGCTCAAATACCTTCGCCATACGGGAAGAAATGGTATTGGCAGCTTCACGGGCCTTTGACAGTTCAGCCCGCACTTCCTGTGGCTCCATTCCCTCCAGAAACGCCGGAGCATAACTGAAATCATATGCCTGCGTGTCGATCCCATACTTTTTGCAGAGCATATAGGACGCACAATAGGCATGGAAAGCGTCCTCGTTCCGGTCATACTCCGGATCTCCGTCCGCAAACCCGGCAAGGGCCAGTTCCGGCGTCAGGCACTGGAAGATTTCCTGTGCGTTCATCCCTTTCCTTACATAGATACAGTTTTCTTCCGGTTCAAAGATTGCACCTTTATCCTCCGGCATTTGATCCGGTTCTGCCGTCACAATGCTGGCCGGAGGATTGTTGATCAACGCCCGGATCAGAAGCCTCTCATCCATCGCTGTCTGCGGCTGCGGACGCTCGCTCATAGTAGTCTGGGAAATATCATACAGTTTTTTCGCATTATAATAAGTGCCGATACTCCCGTCCTCCCGCTCATATTCCTTTCCCGGCTCCATGATCAGAACCGGATTCTGCCGTTCTGCACGCTTGACAAATACTCCCTGTTCTCTCCAGTACCCATAATCTCCCAGACGCTCTGCGTCCGGCCTCTGAGCCAGTATGAGCAGGGCATTGTTAGCGGTATAACGGTCAAACCGGGCCTGCACGTCCAGATACTGCTGAAATTTCCCGCTGTCTGCAGCCACTTCATTTGTGATCTGCTCGGACAGCTCATAGCAGCGGCTCCGGTTATTTTTGCTTTCTGCAATAAAAGCCGCCTTTTTATCGTCCTGCGGCACTGCCGATACATTCAACATGGAATCAAAGTTGTTCTCCATACTCTCTACCTCTCTTTCGATTTTCTTGGTTTTTTCCGGTTCTGCGGCTGCGTATGCTGCGTCTGTCTCGTCCTGCCGGGTTTCTCTTTTGAAATTGCTTCCTGCACCTTCCCTTCCGCCTCTTTCTTCCTCGCTGCCTGGATCTCCTTAAGCTCTTTCCGCACGGATGGCTTTTTCGGTACGGACGGAACATACAGCTTAGAAGTACCCTCGGCGGTTTTGTCTGGCCTCACGGAGATAGGCTCGGACAGACGGGATTTCTCTGTCTTTGCCAAAGAGGGGTTTTGCTGTTTCCCCTCTTTCTTTACCGGTTCTCCAAACAGTTCGTCCATGAGCCGGTCCTCCTGTGACTTTTCCGGGCGTTCCTGCTGCGGAGCCGCCGGGGATTTCCCGGACATTGCTTTCTGATCCTGTGGCGGTTCCTCTTTCTGCTTTGGCTTTCCGGTATCCGGTCCCGCTTTCACAGGAGATGTCTCCCGGCTCTTCCTGTGGGATTTTTCCTCTCTGCTCTTTTCGATCTCTGTCTTGATCTGAGCCGCTTCTGTAACAGAAGCAAACTTGAACCGCTCCACGATCCGGTTGATCCGGGGAGCGTCCTCTTCCTTGACCACCACATCGACCATCCCGTCTATGCTCCCTTTCGGGTTACGCACAGCGCAGTACAAGATCCCGTACCGCTTCGCCTCTGTGACAAACTGTTTCAGATCGCTCTCTTTCACGGAATATACCGTCAGCGGTTTCCCGGAGCGGACAAGGGTTTCCAGCCTTGCCCGCCCTTTGGTCTTTTTCTGTTCCTTTAAGACCGCATATAAAAGTACCGCAAGCTGTTTTGCCCCGGCACCTGTGATCTTCAAGGCCGCCTCGCCGACTTCCAGCGACATCCGCACCACTTGGTCAGCGGCCTCGCCTGATGTGTTCATGGCTTACTTCCTCCTTTCCCTGTTTCTTTTCCTGCCGCACAATTTCTATCTTCTGCCGGATCAGTCCGGAACGTGCGGCGATCCCGTCACAAAGCACCACCTCCCCTCGAAGTTCCCCGATCCGGGCAGTCAGGCTGAAAATCTCTGCTTTCACTTCCGCCAAATGTTCCTCGTCTTTGATACTGCGGCACTGATACCGCAGCCTCTGGCGCTCCTTTGATAGCTGTGCCATCTGCTCCTGCAGAGAACCTTTATAAGAAAAAAGCTGCTCATCCGTGTCAATGTGACAGCGGCAAAGCAGCCTTGTCTCTCTGGAGATTTGTTCCAGTTTCGCCAGATCTTCCCGCAGGAGAAAATGAAGTTGTTTCGGGGATACAGGCGGGCGGTTTTTCGGCAGGATACCTAAAAGGAAACAGTAGTGCAGGTACAGCCCCCGCAGTCCTCCGATTTTTCTCTTCGGCAGGTTCCCTTTCACATGCACCACATACCGCTTTTTCTTCGTCTGTCGTTCTTCCTTCTGGATGGCAGGCGGTTTTTCCTCCAGTATCCTCCGCCGGATCGACTCCAGAGAGTATTCCTCTCCAAAGTTCCGTTCCAGTTTCAAGCCCCGGTCCCGCCCTTCCGGACGGAGCGTGATGTCTTTCCCAAACTTGATGGAATACCCTTTCTCTTTCAGATAATGGAAGAACTGTTTTTCCGTCCTTGCCTGTGTGATCGCCTCATCCACGTCCTCCCGGACGATACTGTGATAAGTGGGCCTCCCCTCCTGCTCTGCCCGCCACTCTCCATAAGGTCTGGACTTCCCCGGCTGCGGATGTTCGATCACGGACAGACCGTACTCCCGGCAGAGCCGGTCAGAGGTTGCTCGCATATCCCGGTAGTCCCGGTTGGTTCTGTGATACCGTTTCCCATCGAGATAGGAAACAGAGTTGACCACGAAATGGTTATGAAGATGATGGGCTTTGTCCAGATGGGTGGCTACCAATACCTGAAAACGCCCGCCCCACAATTCCTGTGCCAGACGGACGCCGATCTCATGGGCCAATGCCGGGGTACACTCTCCCGGAGCAAAGGACTGATACCCGTGAAATGCCACGATCCCCTCATCCTTTCCATACCGCTTTTTAACAGCTATCATTTCATTACGCGCGGTGGCGGGCGTGCAGTTGATCCCGGAAACATACTGCTGCATGATCTGCTCCGTCTCACTGACGATCCCCTCCTCTCCCTTTTTCCCTTTCCGTCTGGTCTTTTCTGCATTGACCGCATAGGCGATCACATCAGAAAGGCTCTGCATTTTTTCTTCACGCTGTACCGCCCCTTCGTTTTCATATCTCGGAAATTTTGCGATCTCCGGAGCGGTGGTCTTTTCCGGGTTCTCTACATAGATCACGACTTTCCCCAGCCAACCTTTTACACTCCAGATGGATGTGGTAGCCACCTTACACTCCTCTCCGGTTTTCATTTTTCATCGGTTCCGGCAGGATCACCGCCTCCGTAATCTTCTTTACAGTATCTTCAAACATCCGCATATCCCGGTCATACCGCTGCACATCAATCACATTTAAAGTGTGTGCCTTCTGTGCGATCTGATTTAGGTTATTCCCGATCCGGTGGAGTTCCCTCATCATGGAATAGTAATCCGGCGGCGGGGCGTCTCTCGGAACCACGCCGCTGATCAGATGACGGAGATATGCCTCCCGGCTTAGACCACTCTTTTTTACTTTTTTATCCAGGATCTCCGCCTCTTTCCGGTTCAGACGGAACAAGATCGCCACATTTCGTTTTCTCATCGCTCCATCTCCTTTTCTTTTTCTATGGATTCCGGTATCTGACGCAACTGCCGTTTCTCTCTGTCAAACTCATATACCCGGTCTGACAGAATTTCGTCACGGGCCACTTCCTTCTGATTCACGTCACGCACCATCTCTCCCATTTCTTTCGGTGTCATACCAAGGTCTTTGGGAATGATAATCATCTCATGCAGAGACGAAGGGAGGAGATAACAGCCCTGTGGGAATACGGACTCCAACTGCTCCTGCAGATTGGGATAGGCAAGGACAGAAGCACCATTTAATTTCATCGGGTTGCTCAGAACGTACATGCCATCTTTCGGGAACTTCTCCCCTTCTTTTAACTGGAACAGATTTTTTGTCTCAAGGAGAAGGCCCATCATCTCCATCATCAAGTCGTCCATGCTCATCAGTACAGCCGGACTGCTCTTGACTGCATTTTCCACCGCTTTCTGGTAAACTTCCTCCGGATGCACTCCCCACTGTCTCATCATTTCATGGGTTACTTTAACACTCCCGACTCCTTCCCCGGCTGGCGAAGGGAATTCAATCCGGCAGATCACAGACAGGTCTTCCATTTGCTTATGCGGAACCTGGGATAACATCCGCTGATTTGCTTTCGTATTGATAACCTGTACGGTTAAATGATCCTTCACAGAATCATAGTCCGTAAAATCCAGAGTTTCCGGCAATTCCCGCACAGCCAAGGACTGTCTGCACACATCGGCAATCCGGTTCATGATCTGATCCATCGGCTCTCCCTTTCGGACCTGGTCATAAAAAGGTTCCATATAGACAACCGGGGCAATCTGCTGTCCCGGCATACTGAGAACAATTCCTGTCAACACTACGCTATTATTCTTCTGCTGTTCTGAAATCTCACACTGCATGTCCTGATATTCTTCTGGCAGATAATCTTTAATCTGCTGTGTCACGCCCTCTGCGAACGCCTTCACTGCTACCGTGCTGCTCATGCTGTCCATCCCCCTTTCCTGTTAAAATCTGCTGATACTTTTTCAATCTGTTTTCTGCAGCGTCTTTTCCTGTTCTGATCATTTCCATCCGTATCATTCTTCCACCTCCCGGTCATGCCTGTACAGACGGTTGATCTGCATAAGGCACATCATAGCCACGCCGATCATACCGCCTACGATTGTTCCAACGATAAACTGAATCATCTTCATTCTTACCTCCGTTTCTTCTCAAAGGGTTTCAGGGATTTTCCCTGACAAGCTGCCAGACGGTTGCCAGAGAAGCTCTGGCAATCCAAAGGCGTTGCTTGCTGGTATTGTGTATCCTACTCCGCCTGCGCTCCGTTCCCGCCTCCGGCGGCTCATTACCTGCCGACAAGAAAAGCTGTCATGGCTGTTTTTCTCCCTCCGGATGGGTACATCCGCCGCACTCCGGGCAGCGCCAGTGGCAGTTTTCACACTCCTCATCTCCGCAGACACCATAGTCAATCAGTCTGCAAGTGCCACATTTTTTGCAGCCATACTCGCAGTTACGGCATCGGTCATCCCGATCATTTACAATGCATTCTCCGCATTCCGGGCAAAGATAGGAGCAGTGGTCACAGTCTCCTGGACAATCCCTCGCCTCTTTTTCTTCAACTACAATGCCGACTACTTCGCCTCCCTCCATGTTCAAAGCCTCTCCGGACGTGATCATATCCCGCAGAATCCGGTCAATTTCTTTCCGGTTAATGGCTCCTATCGCAACCTTTTTTCTGTGAATGATCCGCAGATCATACTGAACTGTCTTCATAAAATCCTCTCTTTCTACCGTTCAAAGTCTCTCCCTCCGTGTCTTTTTTCCCGCTTTGTCTGCCGGATTCCCAGCCGGATACAAAGGCTGTCGTTGCAGTCATTCCCCTGCTTTGGCGGCTCATCTCTGGTCTTATACTTCTCTGGCAGTACCGTTCGGATGGCCCGTGTCGCAAGCCTTCCCGTCCGGTCATTGTCCAGATGAAACACCACCCGATCCACCTCCGGATGTTCTTTCAGAAAGCGGGTCAGCGCCGCTGGAACCTTGCTTTGCTCGATTTCTTTGGCAGGCTGATACACGCCAGCAAGGGATAACAGGTGCGTTTCTCTCCAATTTCCCCCGTTCAGTTTTTGCTCCGTAGCATAAGATAACAGGTCAATTGCTGACTCAAATAGATGGACTTCGCAGCATTTTTCTTCTGCCGGGATACAGAAAGAATAGTTTTTGTCGCTCCCGGACGCCTCCCCGACAAACTCTGTACCGACGCCCCGCAGAGCCGCATAACGGGGAATTCCGCTTTGATCCATCCCTACAAAAACGACATTATGGTAGTTCTCACTCTCATAAATCTGTCCGGTTTTCAGACAATACTGGATCAGTTCCATATCAATCCCACGGTTCTGCAGGTAAGAAACTGCATACGTCTGATAACGGTAAGGCTTTGGCAGGATCAGCTTTTTCTCTGTTTTCTTTTCGGCTGGTACGGAAACAGGCGGCTGGATCGCCGCCTGTTCCGCTATGGTCTGTACCGCCTGCATGAAATCATATCCTCTCACTTTGATCAGATAGTCCAGTGCACTCCTGCCCCCGATCCCCCGGCTCCACCACATCCATTTCCCATTGGAAATCTTCAAACTGTCATGGGATCTGGTAGTATAAGTGTTCCCGGAGAAATGCACCAACTCATAAGGTTCATAGTTTTTCAGATAGGTCAGCAGGTCGATCTGTTTCACTCTCTGCACCACTTCCGGCGCAACATAAGGCATAAATATCATCTCCTTTCCTGCCCGTGATTGGATATTCCATAAGTTATTTCTGATATCCGGGCATAAAAATAGCCGGATGATCTTCTTTTTTGAAAACCATCCGGCTATGTAATTGCATATTACAGTATGAAATTTTTCAGGGAACAAATTAGGATTTGTCAGTTTTTTTCTTTTGTCTTTCGTTCTCTAATATTGTAATCGCGAATATTGCTATACTAAACCCAATAATGCAGATTAGTGTTCCGCTAAGTGAAATACTTGAATTTATAAACCCAGTAAAACCATTTATCAGTGCAAGCAAAATGAAGCAAAGGCATATTACTAATGCAATCTTAGAAACCACAGTATAATTCTTCATTTCTACCACTCTTTCAATTATGCAAAATTCAACTCGACAGCTTAGGATTGTTCTATTTCTTCAAATTATCTATAAACCCAGAGATAGCGGATATAAGCCAACCCAAGCCAATAATAATTAACGCAATTTTCCACCCGATACCATTATCAAAAACAAAGATAAATGTATATAGAGCAAATAAACTAACAGGAATAGCAATTCCCTATAACACCAAATGCAACTTCCTCTTTTTTTCTTTATCCATTTATTCTCACCTCACTAACTTCCAATTTGTTTCTGCGACAATTTTACCACACTTCTTTCTATCTGTGAATACACACTATTCTCTCTAAGCTGATGATAATTCTAAGATTCTAAGATTTTTGTATTACATAGGTCAGCCAGTCGATCTGTTTCACTCTCCGCACCACATCCAGCTCAACATAAGGCATAAAAATAGCCGGATGATCTTCTTTTCTCGAAAACCATCCGGCTATGTACTATAAGTTTTTATTTTATTTTTATATATGTAGTTAAATACGATACGAATCCGCTACTGACTCTAACTTTTTATAATCACAATGGAATTTGAGGACTTTTCCAGTTTTTATCTGCTTTTCATATATCTTCGTTGCTTTTTGTCGAATGCCATCCTGCACATTTTTACAAAAAGCATACTCTTTATATGTCAATACCCGCCAGTCATGCTCGTCTTTTGGTATATCTGATGTCAACTCTAAATCCACATAAGAAAATACTCCATCTATCACTGGAATCATCTTTTTAATCTCAAGAATAGAAAGGATTCGTTTCTTATAGTAGTCAAAATCTTCTGCTGAAACGCCTTTTTTTGCCAATGCTGCAGTGTTTGTAACATTCACAATAATATCTTTGTCATCATAAACAGCCGTCCGCATATCAATAATTTCATATATCCTATAATATGATTGATGTACATCTGCCCAGGATTTGTGTTTCTCTTTTGCAGAAGTAAGCGGTATTACATATTTTCTATCGTGATTTGTAACCAATATTCCCAAAAATGGCTTCTTTGCGTAATCCGCGCTTCTTCTATACATTACTTCACTATCAACCTCATGCAGTGCCTGCAAATAATTTAAATCTACCTGAACAATTTTAAACTCTTTGAATTTCATTGTACTTCTCCTAAAAATATAGGGGAAGCATTTTGCTTCCCCTATAAGCCTTATCGTCTCCCATTTCATAATCTCAAAGATTATATTCTTCGGTAGGGAATCACCAAATCTTTATCGTCTCTCACTTCAACGCCTTTGGTGGAGAATCACCACACGTTATCGTCTCCCATTTCATAATCTCAAAGATTACTAAGGCAGGGAATCGCCTTTCTTTAATTATAATTATACACGCTTTCATATTGATGTCAAGATACCCTCGCTGCTCCTACTTGTGTCTGCGTGTATATAATAGTATATGCGATAATTTAAAAATTACAAGACTTTTTTTAGATTGCCCCGATCTTTTTCAGATACGCATATCCGTCCGTATGTCCCCGGAAATAGATCTGGCAACGCTCTATCGTCTCTTTCTCAAACATCCTGCTCATATATCGTCTCACAATTTCATGTTCCTCGGCTGTAAGGCTGATGGCTCCGCTCCCCTCCGTCACTTCCAGAATAAACGGATACCTGCTTTCCATCTCTCCAAGTTCCTGGCACATATTAGCATAGTCCTCGTCTTGTTTTTTCAGATCCACCATGATATCGCTGTCAATCTCCATAAAACTGTCTTTGATCCGCTCCACCAGATCATAAAAATCTGTCTTCTCCAAACTGTTCATCCTCTCTGTTCTGCTAATCTGTTTTCATCTCTTACTATATCCAGTTTTCGATCTTTCTACAATCCAGTCTGCTGTTTCCTACAAAAGTTCCAATAGCTGCAGCACTTCTATGGTATGCTGACATCCCATGAGATAAAGCTGTATCCGTTCATAATCTTCCCGGTCTGCGTCCAATGCGAGAAATCTGGACAGTGCTTTTGTCTGTTCCAGGGTCAGATTCATCGGCGTTTCGATTTTATCCCGGTCGATCAGCGTGGAAATAAACGGATATTGGAAAAGAAGTTTGTCGCTTTCCTCTACAATCCGGCTGTATTGCGGGGACGTTTTCAGACGCTTTTTGCAGTTCTCACTGACGGTATCTACGACAGCACACATCCAGATTGGCAGATCATCCGTATCGATCTCTGCTATCTTCATAGCCTTTCTTTCCCTCCTTTCCTCTGCCACTATAGCAGAGATTGCCTCTCCCGGCGATTGTGCGTTTCTGCTATTCGCACATCAGACAGGCTATGTACCACGGTATCAGTCTCCCGATACCGCTTTTCTTACCGTACCCAGGCCGCTTTTTCCCGTTCCGGCTCGATCTCTTCTGTTTCCGGTTCTTCCTCCATCACAACCCGGTCTTTCTTATCCATATCCAGAAGCACATTCAGTTCTCCCAGCCTTGCCACCTTCTCTGCCAGTTCTTTTTCCTGCGGAAATTCTTTCTGCGCCTCCGCTTTCGCTGTCTCCAACTGGCTTTTCGCTGTTTCAAGCTGTTCCCTGCAACGGGAAAGATTGTCCGGCAGCTCATTCATCTTATTGTCAAGCCTTGTGATATTTCCATAAATGTCCGTTCCAAGCGGCACTTTATAGGTGCCTTTCCCATGTAACGCAATGACAAATTCCTGACTGACAGAGGAATAAGACAATTCCATAGACAGCCCACGGTAGGTTCCCAAAGGCACAGGTTCCGGGGATTTCATAGCTTTACAGGCTTCTATGATCGCCTGCCCTGCTTCTTTTTTCTCTGTATAAACATGATCTCCGATCTGCATGACCGGAAATGCCTCCCGGTCTGTCGGCGTATGCGCCTTGACCTTTTGGATATCTTCTTCATACTGGCGGATCAGAAGTTCCTGCTGTCGTATCTTCTCCGGGAAATATTTCGCTACTTTATCTTCCATTTCATATCTCTGATTTAGAAAACTCTGCTTTAATAGCTGTAGCCTGGATACCTGTATATCCAGATCCATCTTTTCCTTGATGTGCGGGTTTCCGGTGGCAAGTGCCTTGATCTCCGCATAGGACAGAGCCACTTCGTCTATATCCTCCACGCTCCGTGCCGGGCTTTTGGAAGTCATGATCTGGCTGATATATTTCTGCTTGTTCTCAATGGTCTGATAGAGATAAGCGTCAAAGGTTCCCTCTGTCACATACCGGATAATCTCTACTTTTGGGTTCTGATTCCCCTGCCGGATGGTCCTGCCTGCCCTCTGCTCCAGATCACGGGGACGCCAGGGGCAGTCCAGATCGTGACTGGCAATGATCCGGTCCTGCACATTTGTCCCTGCGCCCATCTTAAAAGTACTGCCCATAAGGATACGGACAGCGCCCCGCCGGACTTTGGAAAACAGTTCCTTTTTGCGCACATCCGTATTGGCGTCATGGATAAAGGCGATCTCCTCCGGCGGGATTCCCCTTGCCAGAAGTTTATCCCGGATGTCATTGTACACGCTGAATGTACCGTCTGTTTTTGGTGTGGACAGGTCACAGAACACAAGCTGCGTCAGCTTTTTCTCTTTTCCGTCTTCCCAGTGCCGGTAAATTTCTTCCACGCAGGCGTTGACCTTGCTCCCCGGATCATCCGGCAGGAGCGGGTTGGAAAGTCTCTGGTCCAGAGCCAGTTTTCGCCCGTCATTGGTTATCTTGAGCATGTTGTCTTCCCTTGGATTGACTTCATTGTTCCGCACTCTCTCCGCACGGTTTCCCAGTTCTTCCACCATTTCTTCCTGCAATTCGGTAGGTTTTACTTTTACCACCCGGTATTCTGCCTCCGGCACAGGCAGATTCAGCATATCTGCCGTCTGGATGTCAGCCTCTTCCCGGAACATCTGCATAAGTTCCGGCAGGTTGTAAAACCGGGCAAACCGTGTTTTCAGCCGGTAGCCGTTCCCCTCCGGTGCAATCTCCAGAGCAGTCACAGTCTCCCCAAAAGTAGACGCCCATGCGTCAAAATGCTGTAAGTTTTTCTCCGCCAACGTTCCGTACTGCAGATAGCGCTGCATGGTATAGAGTTCATAAGGTAGGAAACGCCACGCCATACTTCCTTTCGTCCGTGGTCTTGGCGTAACCCCCTCCAGAACCGTGCTTACACCTCTCGATGTACACGGCTCGCCATCTTTCATAGTTTAAGTGATTTTGTCTTTGCTTCTTCGTAGCATTTCGGGCAGAGAGCCAATGACTTCCGCCTTTTCAGTAACATCAGTTCATCAAATTCATTATCAGCGTTCAAATCTTTTAAGCGCTTTACATGGTGCATATACACTTTCACGGGGTTTGCTCCGCACATCTCGCATTGTCCGCTTTTTAAACGTCCTGCAAGACTATTCGGTTTTATCTGCCCTCTGTATTTCGGCATAATGTCTACAAATTCAGGTGCGATATTGTTATTACGCCTAAATCCTTCATTGTAAAACTCACACCGCTTTGTTCCACTCTTGGTTTTGTAATCTGCGCCAAAGTCGCCCTTTACGCTACGGTATTTCTTATACATCTTCATAACAGAAGAATTATATTTTGCCGCCAACGTCTTTAAACAGCTTCCACGCATGATAGAATGAAATTTCCCCAGATTGCATACATTGATTGCTAACCTGTAATAATTGTACAATCCTCTGATTTCAGAATTATATTTACTGATGATTGCCACATCGTCTAATGGCATAAGCGCCCCTCTGTGGAGTGGCTTCCAAATCTCTTTGCCGTTTTCGTCTTTTTTGATTTTAAACGCACCGTATTCGTGCAGTTTCGCAATCCATTTTTCTTTCGGCATATATAACTGCACTTTTCCATACCACACCCGTTGCAGACCTTTTTTCGTCCGCTTTGTGTCCTGACTTCTTGATATTCTTATGTCGTATCCAAGATACCGCACCTTTTCAGAGGAATGGGTAACGTGAGTTTTCTCCTCCGACATTGTGAGATTTAGCTTGTCTTTTAGAAATATCTTTACCTGTTCCTTGATATTTTCAGCATCCTGCTTTGAACCTGTTATTGAAATCAGGAAATCGTCAGCGTAACGGTTGTATTGAAGTCTTTTGTAATTCTCATCCATCTCGTCTAAATGTGGTGTGGACAACATCACTTTCCTTGCTTCTTTAAATGCTGCTAGGTTTGCTTCTGTGCGCTCTATTTCCAGATTTTTCTGCGCTTTCCGATAAGCCCAGCGTACCTTATCATGGTCTTTGTGGACTTTACGGCTTCTTGTATCGCCTTTGTCAAAACTCTTTTTCATCCTTGCCATGAACTCATCAAGTTCATTCAGATAGATGTTGGCAAGTATCGGACTGACACCGGAGCCTTGTGGACTGCCGGAGTACGTTTCATGGTATGTCCACTGTTCCATATATCCTGCCCTTAGAAACTTCCACATCAGCGATATGAACGCTTCATCTTTTATGCGCTTTCTCAAAAGCTGTATTGTGATATGGTGGTCGAAGCTGTCAAAACAAGCCTTAATGTCTCCTTCGATTATCCACTTTGCACCAGTGAACAGCGTTACGATTTCTTTTAACGCTGTGTGGCAACTTCTTTTCGGTCTGAAACCATGTGAATTATCAGAGAATGTCGGCTCATAGATTGCTTCAAGTATCATACGGACAACTTCCTGTAACAGTTTATCGTCCGTTGACGGAATCCCCAATGGGCGCTTTTTACTGCTGTTTTTCTTCGCAATATAAACACGCCTTGCAGGGTTCGGCTGGTATGAGTGGTCTCTCAGCTTCTGAATGAGCTTTTCAATGCGCTCCATGCTCATACCGTCAAGAGTGAATCCGTCTGCACCTGCCGTCATGCTCCCCTGAGAGGTCGCAATATTCTGGTATGCAAGCAGATAGAACTCTGGGTTGTACAGGTTACGGTATAATCTCTCGTACCTGTACTCTTTGTTTTTTGCTTTTTCACTTAAACTTTTCAATACATTTTCGGGACTTCTCATAATGCCTCACGCACCTTTCCTTATTATTTGTATTGAAGAAAGACTGTCTCCCTTCGCCATGTGGACGGCTTTCCCGTCCTCGGACTACTACGGAGACTCTGTTGCCATAGTAAATATTCAGAGTCACTTTTCTCATAGCACTCATAGCCGATTTTCGGCATTTTACCTTAGGCAATCCCCGTTTAGAACTGTAATAACATAAGCCTGTTATGATTTCGGATGTGACGTTCGTCGTTTTCCATTATCCTATGGCTGATTTACTCTGGGTATCTTGTGGATACGCATGGCCGACTCATATCCACCAGAGTACATGCGAGTATAACTTCCTTACGCATGGAGCAACATTTTGCCCAATCTCCGACTGTCATTCAGGCAGTTTAGCTTTCATCCTTATTCATAACTTTTCGCCACTACCACGCAAACACTTTGGAAGTTTCCGTGTTTCGTGCCCTCCGACATGCTACACTCCCCATCGGGTTTCCCCTTTTGGATAAGTCGGGTGACGATAGGGTGCGGATTATTCCGCTTTGATACCTTGCCCTATTACTTGCTCAAGGTAAGATTATTACAGCCCCTTACGGGCGCACTACCATAGAATTGCTGACCGGTGTTCCTGTTGAAAAGATTACCCCCTTTCCTCCCGTGATCTCATCCAGATAGCGGCATTTCATATACATATCAGAGGATTTCTGCGCTTCGGTCTGTGCGATTCCGCCCACATTCCGCATCTTGGTCGTCAGGTAAAGATTTTTATAGCCGTCCGCCTCATCCACAAATAAACGGTCTACGCCCAGTTCCTCAAACGTGATCATATCATCTTTCCGGCTTTGGTCATGGAGCCTTTTCAGACGTGTTTCCAGTGATTTCTTGGTCCGCTCCATCTGTTTTACCGTAAAACGGCTCCCCTGGATCTTTTTTGCCTCTGCGATTCCTTCGATGATTTCGTCAATCTCCATCTGCAGCATACGTTCCTGCCGCTCGACACTTAAGGGAATCTTCTCAAACTGGGAGTGCCCGATGATCACGGCGTCAATGTCGCTGGTAGCAATCCTGCCGCAGAACTTTTTCCGGTTTTTCTTCTCAAAATCCTTTTTCGTTGCCACTAAAATATTTGCTGCCGGATAAAGCTGGAGCCACTCAGCGGCGAACTGCTCGATGATGTGATTTGGCACCACGACCATAGATTTATTGCACAGCCCCAACCGTTTGCACTCCATCGCAGCCGCCACCATCGTATAGGTCTTTCCTGCGCCCACCACATAGGCCAGCAGCGTATTCCCGCCGTAAATGATCCGGGCCACGCCGTCCTTCTGGTGTTTCCGCAAAGTAATTTCCGGGTTCATACCATAGAAATGCAGATGGCTCCCGTCATACTCCCTTGGGCGGATGGAATTAAACTGCTCATTATAATCTGCGGTCAGCCTCTGTCTGCGCTCCGGATCTCTCCAGATCCATTCCTGGAACGCCTGCTTGATCAGATCCTGCTTTCCCTGCGCAATGGCGGTTTCCTTTCTGTTCAGGATTGGCTTACGTTTACCCTCCTCGTCCTCCACATAGTCAAACACACGGGTGTCCCGCAGATTCAGCGTATCTTCTATGATCTTATAGGCATTTACCCGGTTTGTTCCATAGGTGTTGGTAACACGGGGATTCCCCCGGTCCATGCTCTTCCCTTCGATATTCCATTCCCCTGTATGCCGGGAAAAATGGACTTTGATCTTCCACTGGGAATAGTTTGGCGTCTGCAGCAGTTCAAACATAAAATCGGCGATATCCGACTCCGGTATCCATGTGGCTCCCAGACGCACACTGATCTCAGAAGTGGTCAGATCCTTTGGCTGTACTTTTTCCAGTGCCTCCACATTGCTTCGGTACACCTCGGAGATCTCCGCCGCACGTTTTGCCTCCCGCAGTTTCTTTCGCACGTTGCCGGAAAGGTATTCGTCCTCAGATACAAACCGGGGCTGCTCCATGCCCTCAGACTCCGGCAGACGGAAGATCACGCCTTTTAGTTCTTCTTCCACCTCCCCGGCGCTTTTCCCGGTCAGGGAACACAGATACTCCATATCCACGCAGGCTTTCTCAGAAAGGGACAGAGATAAAGCCTCACTTGCGGTATCCACTTTCGTTACCGTCTCGTGAGGCTTGATCGTCCGTTTCGTGAACATATCCGCCTTCCGTTCCAGCGTTCCGTCCTCTGCCACAATCTCAAGGGAACAGAGAAGAGGGTAACTGCTGTCATCAGAAAACGCCATACTGTTTGCCCTGGAATTCAGCAGTCCATACTTTCTCTGGAACAGATCATACAAATGGTTCAGCTTTTTCTGCTGTCTTTCAATCTCTTCATCCGGATACCCTTCCGCCTGATAAGTGATCAGCTCTCTGGTACAGTCCCGGATAGCAATCATGCCTTTCACACGGTTCTGCGCTGTCACGGACAGTTCCACGGGTTTCATGCGGCTGTTTTCCCGGTAATAGATCTTCCCGTCATAGACCGTATAGGAAAAGTTCGCCACAGACGGATCAGCCGGGATCGAATGATCCTCTTCCTCCACCAGCTCCTCCACCTCATAATCCGTGATCTCCGCCTCAAGGTTTTCGACTGCCTGCTCCAGAAGTTCCTTGAAATCCCTGTCCGGATAGGGTTTGCAGATCAACTGAGGGCCATAAGGCCCGGACACGATCTCCTGCTCGCCCAGTACCATTTCCGGGTGCTGCTGAAAATAGGGATTGATACTGACCACCCGGTGTCGGCTCTCGCCCTGTTCATTTACATAGTCATTTTCATAGAGGCGCTCCACTTCCACCCAGTCCGGCAGATCCACATTTAAGTCTCTCGGCGTCTCCCGCTTCTGGAAAAAGAGAATATCCGTATTGATCTCTGTTCCGGCATTGGCAAGGAAAGCATTGTTTGGCAGGCGGATTGCCCCTAACAGGTCGCACCGCTGGGCGATATATCTCCGCACCCGGTCATCCCGCTTATCCATTGTTCCGCCGCTGATCCCGTTGGACGTAATCAGCGCAAGCACACCCTTCGGCCTCGTCTTATCTATGGATTTGGCGATAAAATAGTCGTGGATCAGAAAGTTGTACTTATCATATTTCCTGTCCAGTACTTTATAGCTTCCAAAAGGTACATTTCCTATGACCACGTCAAAAAAGCTGTCTGGCAGATCTGCGTTCTCAAATCCCTGGGCGGCAATGGTGGATTTCTGGTAAAGCTGTTGTGCGATCCGGGCGGAAATGCTGTCGATCTCCACGCCGTAAACCTTGCAGTCGGACAGGCTCTCCGGTTTCCGTCCGATAAAATTTCCCGTTCCGCAGCTTGGCTCCAGAATGTTCCCGGATTTCAAGCCCATGTTCTCCAACGCCTGATACATGGCGCTGATGACCACCGGCGGCGTATAAAAGGCGGTCAGCGTGGACTGTCTTGCAGCAGCATACTCTTCCTCCGTCAGAACGGTCTTTAATTCCAGATATTCCGTTGACCAGGAAGGTTTCGCCTCGTCAAAAGCGTCAGACAGTCCGCCCCAGCCAACATATCCGGCGAGGATTTCCTGTTCCTCCGGCGTGGCAAATCGGTTTTCTTCCTCACACTTCTTCAATAGCTGGATCGCCATGATGTTGGCACGGAACTTTTCTTTTTCGGTTCCTTCCCCTAAATGCTCATCCGTGATCTGATACTGTCTGCGGCTCTCCTGGGGAATCTCCGGATGCGGATCAACCCCTCTTACCCTCCCAGCAGGTTTCTTCTGTGTCCATGCCGGGGCCAGATCCTCCAGAAGTTCTTCCGGTTCCTTTTCAAAAGGATTGTCCTCCGGTTTTATTCCGGTAAATCCTTCCTCCTGCTCCTGCACCATTTCCTGTGTGGCAGCCGGTTCCTCCCTGTCTTTTTCGGCTGGTTCCTCTGATGGTTTCCTGTCCGCTCTCAGATGATCATTCGCTGGATTCTCCCGTACCCGGCGGTCAAATACCTCTCTTGGCATTTCCTCTGTAAAAAGCGGATACATCTGGTCACGAAGAACCACCATCTCATCAGAGATAAAGTCGATGGAATATTCCTTTGTGCCTATTGTGACAATCGTATCCACCTGCAGGTCATAAGGCGGATTCATGGCCGGTAAGTCCGTAATCCCGGCGATCAGTTCAGACACTTCGGAATAGTTTTCATCCTCCGTGTCCATCCCTTCCCGTACACTGATCAGATAGCTGTAAATTTCCTGCACGGACTGGGGATCGGCCAACTGTTCCTGCAACTGTCGCAGAACATCTTCCTGTGTCTCTCCCGCCTCAATCGTATCCTGATATTCATACCAGTCATACGACTGGTAAAACGCATTGAGACGTCCGGCCAGAACCTCCTCCCGGCTCTGTGCCGGAACAGGCTCCGGGGGAGCCTGCATGTTTTCTCTTTCGGCTGGTATCGGAGTAAATAGACTGAACGCTCCGTCCTGATAATCCGTAAGGTCTTTATATGCCTGTTTCATGGACGGGTATCGCTGATCGTAATCTGCGGTTCCCGCAAGAACCTCTTCCATCATGGAAAGGATTTCTTTTACCCGGTCTGGATCATCAAGCTGCGGGCGGATCTGCTCCACTGCTTTATGATATTCCATGCCAAACGGGTACGGACGTAAAACTGTCTCCGGCTGATGATAGAAAAAGTTATAAATGCTTCTCGCCAGAATCATTCTTTCATACTCCGGGATATACGCCAATTCCCTTTCTGTCATATACCGTCCGACAACAATCAGCTCCTCGATCCGCTTTGCAACCGCTGTCCATTTCAGAGTAGTCTCATAATTTTTCCACTGGATCGTGTAACCTTTCGCATTTCTATTCTGGTAAAACCTTTCTCCCAAATAATCACTTAGAGAGCCTCCCATTCCATATTCCTGCTTTAAAAATTCAGCTCTCTCCTTATTGCTGTGTCCTTGCAGAAAATAGGAATAAATTCTGTATTTTCCATGTTCAAAGGGAGGGCCGGGCTGCAGCGCATGGTCAATGATTTCCTGTGGCATAGAAAAAGCAGGAGATTCCTCTCCTGCCAGTTCTTCCAAAAATGTCTGTTGTTCTGCCACCGTTGGCTGTGGCTCTGCAGTCGGTTCCTGCCTTTCCTCTTCCGACTGTGGTTCCTGTCCGGTTAGCTGTAGATCAGCTCTTTCATCACGATCTCTTCCGCTGCCTGCCGGATGTTGTTCATCTGCTGTACCCACGCCATCTGGTCTTTCGCTTTCAGTTCCTCTGTCACGCCCCAGGCTGCTTTCATCTGTTCGGTCAGAACTTCCATCCTCTCCTGTGCCTCTCTCTGCACTTCGTTCAGATGTCGGTTCAGTTCTCCTTTTGTCAGCAGGTTCAGATACATCCCGTACCGGTAATTTTTCAGATAAGTATGACGGAGGGAAGCGTACTTCCCACGGTGTACTTCCGGTTCGTCCGGCACGGTCAGATCCGGAAGAAGATAATCGCCCTGTCTGCTGTATGTGATCGCTCTCATGTGTAACGCTCCTTTCTGTAATCTGTTCTCTGTTTTCGCTTTCATTATATCGGCCTGTCTCTTTCCCGGCAAAGGTGCGACTATTCTTTCTCTCTGCCTTTCTCAGCTTATTGACAGTATCGGAAATCTCGGATAATGCCATTTCCGCCACATCACTGGCCGCAACACCAAACAGGTTGACCATTTCCGGCGTATTAAAGTCCGTGATATTCCGGAAGTCCTCTGTATCCAGATACAGGTCGGTATCCACGCCGCACCGTACCATAACCATATAAGCAACACTGGTCGATAACAGCTGGCGGACCTCCACCTCCACGTTGTACTCGTCCACCTCTTCCAGATAGCTGTTCTTTCGTTCTGAGAGCAGATCCGGCAGATAATCCGCAAGGTTATCTTCTGCCGCAATCTTTGCCGCCTCCAGTATGGTTTCCGCAAATCCTGTCACTGTCTCGTCCACGCCAAAGGCATTGGCAAGGGTTTCCCTCACATCCGGCTGATATTCTTCCGGCACTTTCCACAATGGCACTGGACGGAGCAATCGGCGGTAACGTCCTTCCTGCGTATCTAAAACGTCATAATAGTATTTCAATCTTAGTTTCGGGCTGTCCTTGTCAAAAACTGCGATCCCTTTGGAATCCCGCTTTACCCACCGCCCAAACTTCTCATTCCAGACTTTCATAGGCAGCACTGCGGACGCTTCCGGGCGCTGTGCATAGATTAAGATCTGGTCATCAAAAGTCAGCCGGAAGTTCCGGCAGGCAGAGCGCAGGAAAGACAGCCAGTTTTCCGGACTGGCAGTTACTTCTTTTACAGTCTCTGTATAAAGGTCTGTGATCAAGACATATTTTTTCTTTGCCACAACTCGGCCCTCCTATCGTTCCTGTTCTTTTTCTTTCTGTCTGGCAGGCGGGTATTTTTTCATAAACTCCCTGACTGTGCGGCAATCTCCATCACAAAACTCCCAGTCCTTCTCCGGATCAATGTCTAAATACCCATCTGACGGCAACCTAATGGGTTCACGGGTAATGATAGAACCAAAATGATTGACCATGATTCCTTTTGCAATCTGTACCGGATCTCCCAATCCTTCGTCATCATACCGCACTTCATATAAATACACTCCTTTTGGCACGGTATTCCGGTCAATTCTCAGATCATGGAAAAGTGCCGGTATCCCCAACACTTGGACTTCTGTAAAGGTTTCTTTCATTGCGTCATATCTCGTCATACATCCTGCCTCCTTTCCGTTTTGTCTCATTCATAGGCCGATACCGGATTCCATTCTTCTCCATCTGCTTTGCAAACTGGCGGATATTTCTGCACTTCCCGTCTATTTCCACCTGTTCCTCACTGTGATAGCGGCAGAAAGCGCAGGAGAAATCCCCATTGTCATACTCCAGGCGTAGAAAAGAACTGTCCGGCAGAGAAAAAAGCGGGGTTCCTCGGCTGTCCGTAAAGCAGATCATTTTTTCACTGCTCATATCTCCCCGCCTCCCAAAAATGTTATGAACTTTCCGGCTTTTACTGCTTTCTGAATCTCATTGATCATCCCGATTTCTGCTACTGTGATCCCTGGCAGAGACAAAATATCATCCATTGTCATATTTAAAACTGCTTTTTCATTGTCAAATCCCGCCTCCATCAGCTTTGAAAGGGAGCGGACAGCCTTATTGTTGATCTGTGCCAACTTCCACACCTACCTTTCCTGTTCTGTTTTCTGTATTTCCCTTTTTGTTCCTTTGCGCTGCTCCCGCTGTTCCAGATATGCGATTTCTTCCAAAGCCCTCTCACACAGATCTTTGGTTGCTTTCAGCAGGCTGTCAGTATAATGCCCCCAGTAATAATCCGTCTTTCCACTGCATTTCCATGTCACAAACTGTTCCGGATGATACTGGCTGACGCCTAAAACAAACTCCGATGTTCCCACCTCAATGGACTGAACAATTTCATATCCCCGATTTACCCGTTTTTCCATCAGCGCACCTCCCGTGACAGAGACATTTTTTCTGTCTCCTTTTTCTGCACTTCCTTTACTTTCTCCCTTGCCCATTGCGGCAGGTTCTCCGGTTTTACTTCGCCCTGGAAGTCATACCGCTCCCACCTCACGTTTTCCCCGTCATACAGATTTGTGCAATAACAGGCGGTTCCAAAAGAAGCACTCCTTGTTCCATTTCCGCTCCGTACATAGACAAGCTGATGTTCCGCAGACCGGTATTCCGGTCTTAACGCCTCCGGACGCACTGCCATTACTTTTCCTTTCAGATTGTCACATTGTGAAAGTGGAAGGCACATCTGCTCCGTAATCTTTTCCCTCGGAACTGTAACCTTCGCCCATTCTTCCCGGACTTTCTCACACTGGGCTTTTACCCTGTCCGCAAACAGCTCCACCATTTCCACATAATCATCTCCGACCATGCACTCGCTGTATTCTCCTACAAGTTCATTGCTCCGGTAAAAACCGCAGAAATAGGGAAGTTCCTGTTTTTCGTCCACACCAAACAGCACTTCCCTGTCTCCGATCCGGATCGCCTGTGTGATCTCATAGCCTTCCACCATCCGTTTCTGCTCTTTCTCACGCATAGTCCTCATCCTCGCTTTCTTCCATGACCTTCCTTCCATAGGGCGTAAACGTATACCAGCCTGTCCGGTCAGACTGTCCTTTGTTCCACTCGCCTTTTATGAGGACGCCTGCCCGTTTCAGCCTTGCAAGGCCCGTGCTGACCATGTGTTTTGTCAGATAGGGCATACGGATCAGAAACATTTTCCGGCTGCAGCACATCCAGGTTTCCCCGTCATACTGGCAGCGTCCATGAAATTCATTCTCTTTTATTTCCGTCCAGATTGCCTCCGCAAGCAAAGCTGCGGCTATCCCATACCGTCTGGCAATCCCGGTATTAAACTTCTGTATCAATGGCTTTTCCTCCTTTCGTCCGGTATGTAAGAGGCGGCATACCGCCGCCTCCCTGTCACGTTCTGTCTATTTCTTCCGGTTCCGCAGGTTCAGCCAGATCAATGCCCCTGCGATAAATACCACTAAAATGACCGTGATCCACATCTTTGCGTTCATGCTTTATCTTCCCCCTTCCTTTTTCTCATTTTCACTGCGGTCAGAATACCAAAGACTGCCACACCTGCTCCGGACAGGGCAGATAACCCGATCCACAGGCCCGGCCTGCTGTCATCCCCGGTCTTTGGTGTCGTAATCAATTCCTCCGGGATCTTTTCATTGGTCATCGTGGCTTTTACAATCTGACCGTCCTCCTTGATCTCAAAGGCGTATTCGGACTCGTCAATCTCATAGCCTTCCGGCGCATTGTACTCCTGATAGGTGTATTTTCCATACCGCAGAGTAAAGATAGCGATCCCGTTCTCATCTGTTACGCCTGTGGCAACGATATTTCCATCTTCGTCTTTAATCCGGAATCCGGCGTTTGGAAGGGGTTTCCCATCCGCAACGTCTGTCTTGGTCAGTTCCAGTTTTCCGGTAATCGGCTGATTGATAAAGCCAACGCCTGCCTCGTTTTCCACATCTACGATCTTTCCATCCTCGCTGATCTCAAAGTAATAAGCATTCTCATCCAGCTTGAAGCCTTCCGGAGCAATCTTTTCTTTCACAAAATATCCTCCGTAGAGCAGACCGTCCGTCTGGTAAATGCCCTCTGAGATTTCCGGGATTTCTCCCACAAGTTCATCCTTTTCGGTCAGTTTCTGGTCTTTGTCCGTATCTGCATACAACTCAAATACAGCACCCGTCAGCTTGTTCGCCGGATATTCTGCATCCACTTTTGTCAGACGGACACTGCCCTCAATCAGTTTGTTGATCAGCTCCACCTCGATCACTTCCTCATCTTCCGTAACCGATACATAGTGGAGGGCCTCATTCAGCACATATCCTTCCGGGCTTGCGATCTCCCGCACAATCCATCTGCCAAAGGGTACATCCTCAAATGCAAAGGCTCCGTCCTCATCAGAAGTAGTTACCATTAAGGCAGCATCTTCCGTAAATTCCTCTGTACCTGCGGAAAAGAGACCAATCGTTGCGCCTTCCAGTGCCTCCCCGTCCGTGTCTACTTTCCGTCCGGAGATCTTTCCCCGGATCAGCTCATTTTCAATGGCATTTCCTTCATTTGCGGAAATGTGGACAACAGCAGTATCCTGCCCCTGATAGGTAAAGTCCACAGGATAGGTTTCTTCTGACAGAAGATAATGCTGGTCAGTGGCAACTTCTTTCACATAATACTTGCCAAACGGCAGGTCCGTCTGAAATGCGGCAGTTCCCTCTGTATTGCAGAACACAATCTCGATCAGACCGTCCGCCGGGAGCACGGAACCGTCCGCTGCTGTCAGATCCTCTGCGGCATACAGGCCAAAGGCCACGTTCTGGATCTCTCCCGCATTTCCGATTCCAAAGATTTCATCCTGTTCCAGTGTCTTTGTAAGGTCAACCGTCACTTTCTGCCGCTCATTATAGAAAGCAGTGTCCGCCTCTGTTACAGATACTTCCTGTCCGGCATAGGTCAGCTCTACCTCGTGGGTTTCTGTATTCAGCACCAGACCGTCCGGAGCTGTCTTTTCCACAATCTGGTACTTGCCCAGGTACAGTTCTTTTGTCTCTGCCTTGCCTTCCTCATCTGTGATAATGGTATCCACCACTTCCCCGGCGGCGGCCCGCACGGTTCCGTCCGGCGTCACAATGTCCTCGGCGGCGATCACTTCATATACCGCCCCGGCCTGCCCGGTCACTTCGTAAACGGGAGTGTAAATGTTCTCGCCTTCGGCAAGGTTCCCGTCTTTATCTACTACACCCTCTCCAGATACCTGCACAGAAGAAAACTCCTCGCCGGTTTTTGTCACAAGGATCTTGCCTTTCTGCGGCATATCCTCTTTTTCCACCGTGATCACGGTCACGCCGCTGTCCTCCCCGGACTGTTCTTCCGTTATTGTAAACGGAACCGGCGTACTGTCCAATACATACCCGTAAGGAGCCTGCACCTCTACTAACGTATAATTCCCGTAAGGCAGTACCTCCGGTGTAATCAGATAACCGTCACTTCCGGTATAGAACGTATCCAGCTTTGTGACTTCCGGATAGGTATACTGCATGGTTACAAGATTCCCGGATTCGTCATAGATCTGGAACCCGGCTCCCGCAAGGGGGATGGTCTTTCCGGTTTCTGCGTCTTTCTTGACGACCTTGAGATAGGATTCAAACAGACGGTTATTGATAAGATAGCGGTAAACTTCTCCGTCACTGCTGATATACACATCAAAGTCTCCGATCATCTCCCGGCCTTCCCAGCCTTTTGTCTGGTGTACCGTATAAATTCCATAAGGCAGGTCTTTCGTCTCGGCATATCCGTTCTCATCACACACCAGCGTATCCCGCTCGCTGTCCTTTGCGCTGTCATAGCTGCCTGCGCTCTTTAAATATACCTGGAACTCTGCGCCTTCCTCCGGCGTCTCGATCTGCGTACTTCCGTCATCCGTGTGCTTGATGATAGAGATTCTTCCCTTGATAACCTGTTCCGTCACGTCATTGGAAGTATCGTTCAGTTCTACCGTATAAAGGGTTGCCTCCGCTCCCACATGGTAGGAAGTCTCATCCAGAAGATACCCTTCGGACGGAGTAATCTCCCGGATTGTCCAGTTGTCTCCACACACATAATATTTCGTGGTAAAGCTGCCGCTGCTGTCTGTGGTATAGGTATCGATCAGCGTATCCCCGTCATAAATCCCGTACACTGCGCCTGCCAGCGTAGCGTCTCCCTGCGGGGTTCCTGTCTCCCGGTCTGTCTTTGCGACAGTTACCCGGAACTTTTTCAGCACGTTATGGACGGTAGCGTTGGTCACTTCATTCCAGTTGACCGTCACGTTCTGAGCCGCCGGAACCACATACCGGTCTGCTGTCTCCACTTCCTCCAGCGTATAGGGCGTATCGCCGGAGATCAGGATATCAGAAAATGTGGCAACACCTGTACTGTCAGTAACCGCATACTCGTCCACCGGAATACCGGAAAGAGAAGTCCCGTAGAGATGGAACTTCATGCCTTCCACCAGGCCGTCCTCAGAAGTCTTGGTCACTTTCAAATCTCCACGCTTGAGGATATTGGAGAAATCCACCGCAGCGGTTTCCCCGCCTTTGACCTCCACTATCTGCGCTTTCTGCGGTTCATACCGGTTCTCCGTCAGCTCCGTTACCGTGTAGGTTCCCGGCTGAAGATTCTCCACCTTAATTGTTCCATCTTCCCCGGTGGTAACGGTCTGATCAATCCCGTTTCCAGTGATCTGGAATTTCAATCCGGCCACCACACCGTCCTCGGAAGTTTTCACGATCTGGATATGACCATAAGGGATTTTTACATTCAGATACGCCTTTACCGCTGCTGTATTCTCCACGCCTGTGACAATGTCCTGCAAAGACGGATCTCCATAGGCGATCAGCTTGGCGCTGCTACTCACGGTAGGGATCTTCTTGGTTGCGGATAACTGCACGTTCCCGGCAATCGCTTTGCTGGACGTGATGGTCAGTGTATTTCCGGATTTGCTGACTTTTACATCACTGTTGGATGATGTGAAATTGAATTTCGGCAGGACGCCGTTACTGTCTGTCAGTTTCAATACATACTGTTTTCCGTCCCATTTCAGTTCCTGGGGAGCGCTGTCTGTACTTCCGGATGCAAAGCTGGGGATGGTTCCGTGGCTGACCATGCCGGAAATGATCTGCTGATAGGCTACCGCTATCCCGCTGTTCGCCCCGCCTACGCAAAGGCTGTTATAAAATTTGGCGTCCGTCTGGGCATACGGAGCGCTGGCATTCCTGCACCCGCTCACAATCTCCCAGATGACCATCTGTGTCGCAAGTACTTTCTCATCTTCCGTGCCGGACAGACTGCCCATACTGCCCTGTGCGCCATACAGGAGGGCAAGATTTACAGCGTCCTGTTTCGCCTTTCCTAAGTTGTTCCACACCACAGAAGCGTCCTTCTCCAGTGTGTTCCCGGTATGCAGGGAGATTCCCGGCTCGATACAGTAAGCATTATCCCCGTCTGCATAGATCCGGGTCCTAGCCTCTCCCGCATGGCTGAACGTGACTCCGTTATGAGACGCCGTCTGCTGATAACGGATGGTATTCCCATTTCCGTCATAGCAGTAGGCGAACGTGATCGTTGCCCGCTGGGACGCAGCCGATACCGTGGCGGCCGGAAGGACGGACAGTGTCGTGACCGCCGCCAATGCCAATGCGACTCCTTTCCTGAATAACTGTTTGATTTTTTTCACTTCATTCTCCTCCATTTCTGAGCCTTTTGGCCCACATAAAAAAATCCCTGCTTGCGGGCAGGGCTGGGTACTGATCCGGTGGAATATGGATAGCCACCGGCTCCTTATTCTTCTTTTCGGCTGGTAAACTGCTGGTAATCCGGAAGGGGTAGGGTGTGGGGAGGGGAAACCAGAAAATCGGAAAAGCTGGAAATCCACATAGGAACCCACTTTCCCCCTGGCGTCCTCTTACCTTTCCCGTCCTCTCTCCCGTCTGCGGTACAGTTCCAGTGCCTTGATGATCGTGTCCTCCATCTGCTTTGGCGTGGTTCCCGGAGAAAAATATTTGTCAATCCTCTTTTTCGGGATTTTAAACTGCTCCACCTGGTTCGGCTTTTCCTCGGTCATGATCGACAGGATCACATCCTCGTTCAGCTTTCCCGCCTCCGCAAACTTCCGCATTTTAATCGCCTGTGCGTGGCTTGGAGTACAGTCCTCCAGTTCCATTGTGTCAAAAAGCACCTGTTGCTGCTCTTTCGGCAGGTAAGACAGTTCTACTGCCGGACGCATAGCAATCTTTCCCTCGTCCACCATATCCAGAATAGGTGTGATGAGTTCAGTAAGGCGGATATAGCGGCGGATTTGGTCTTTACTTTCTCCCACTTGTTCAGCTAACACATCTCTTGACTTCATTCCTCGTAACTTGTGCGCCAGTGGCTCACAAGTTAAATCTGTTCTTTGTCCTTGCCGTTTCATTGCGTCCAGTTTCATCTTATAGGCAAAGGCTTTTTCTGACGGTAAGACTTTCTCCCTTTGCAGGTTCGAGTCCACCATGATGATCGTAGCCTCGTCATCTGTCAGATTTCGCACGATACAGGGCATGACCACTTTCCCGGCAAGCTCACTGGCGAATTTTCTCCGGTGTCCTGCCACCATTTCATAACCGCCTTCCGGTTTCGGACGCACCAGAGCAGGATTGACCACGCCTTTTTCCCGGATACTTGCTGCCAGCTCCAGCATACTTTCGTCCTGCTTTACCTTATACGGATGGTCAGGGAAGTCGCTGATCTCTGTCAGAGGAATATCTGCAATAAACTCCCGTTTTGCCTCGTCACGTTCCTCCTGCGTACTGAACAGATCATCTGCTGCGGGAAGGGGCAGTTTTATTTCTCTGCCTTTCGCCATCCCGTACCACCTCCCTTGTAAATGACGCATAGGCTTTTGCTACTGTACTGTTTTTGTCATAGCTGTAAATGCTCTGTCCTGCGGCGCTTGTTTCCGCCGCTTTCACGCCAACCGGAATGACAGTCTGGTAAACCTTAACCATTCTCCCGTAATTCTGACGGATACTTTCTGCGGTCACACGGGCCAGATTGGTCCGCATATCCGCAAGTGTCAAAAGTACACCGTCCACCTTCAGCGCCGGATTGATCTGTCTTTGTACCTTACCGATTGTTTTCATGAGCTGTGTCATTCCCTTTGCCGGAAGATACTGGGCCTGCACCGGAACAATTACACTGTCGGACGCTGCTAGTGCATTGATCGTCAGCATACCCAAACTTGGCATACAGTCGATCAACACATAGTCGTATCCGCTTTTTACTTCATTCAGATAATTTTTCAGCGTCAGTTCCCGGCTCATGGCATTGACAAGCATAACTTCCAGTCCCGCCAGTTCGATATTGGACGGGATCAGATCAACGCTTTCCTCATGGTGCAAAATCCCGGCGTGGCTATCCATTTCCCGGTCAGCCACAATCCCTTCTAACTGTGTGGCAAGTGTCACAGAAAGGTTATCCTGCTCCGGCCATCCCAGTGAGGTTGTCAGATCTCCCTGCGGATCAGCGTCCACCAGAAGGACCTTTTTCCCTTCTCTGGCAAGCCCGATCCCTAAATTGACGGTGGTAGTGGTTTTCCCTGTTCCGCCTTTCTGGTTGGCAATCGCAATTACTTTGCAATTCCCCATAATGGTTCCCTCCTTTCTCAAAAATTTAATAGCCATCTTCCTGTGTGGGGAAATGGCTATGTATAAAAATGGGCATGAAAAAAGCCGGATGATTTTCGTAAATGAAAACCTTCCGGCTATGTAAATTATTTATTGCTATTCACTTTTATTTTTCTCTTCTTTATCGAAATAAACATTTCGTTTTGCTATCCATCCAGTTTTCTTCTCTCCTGATGAATCTTCCCAAGTAATCTTTATCCAATAAGGCTCCTCTTCCGTTGCTACTCCCTTAATGCCTTCTTCCACCTTCTCAATAATATCACTAGTCTTATCTGGAAGTTCTCGCACATAGGAAACGACTTTTGTCATAATTGGCAACGCAACATATTGTTCAAAATATGGAGCTAAAAAAAGAATTACTATCATATATAGCAAATAGTATTCTCTCTTTTGTCTTTCAACCCAATCATGAATTTTGGCTTGAAATCCTTTGCAATTTCCATTACTCAAATCATTTTGGAAGCATTCGCTTACCTCTTTTTTCTGTTCTTCTGTTAATGGTTCTTCTGATACAGATTCACAAAAATCTCTTTTATTAAGTATTCCATCATATATATCTTCAACTTTTATACCCTGTAAACATTTTCTATATAAGCTTGAAATATTACTAAAGTCAGAGAGTGATTCCTGCAAAATTTTTGACCATTCTTGCGTTCCCAATATTTCTTCTTGTTGCTTAGTAAATGCAGAAATCGCTTTCTGAAAATCAGTATTTACTCCTACAAGATTTTTTAACATTTTAGCATATTCTTCACTGTTATATGTTCCCATTAAAGGCGCAAAACTTTTTTTAATATTTTCTAAAGCTCTAGCATAATATTCTTGGTTGAATGTTTGACTTAGTGGTAATAATGACTTATACAGTTTTGTACTAAAAATTTCCGAATACGAATTTCCCAATATCAATTTCTGATATTTTTTAATAGCCGTTACCATTATATTCAATGATTCATTAATCCCTACTATATCCTCAGTATTTATTTCCAATTCTTCCATGCTATTCTCCTATTGCTATATCAATTTTTCTACTGATCTGCGATAACTTTTTATACTTCTTAACTTAGATAAATATTATGATGAAAGATACTCATCTGTAATATGGTAAATAAAATCTAAAACCTTATAAATATAACCCATGCTTTTCTTTATTTGTGGATAATCCACTGAATGATCATAAGAAAAAAATAAGCTGTCATCATTATCCATCAAGTATCTCCATACTTCTGCGTTCTGATCAATCTGCTTTACACTTGGATCTACTTCCTTAGCTCTTTGATTAGCTTCCTGCAATTCTTTCATCATTGCTCGTATCTCGGTCAATTTAATTCCGTCCAGGGAATATTTTATGAAATTATTTTTATATGTTTTAACTTGTGCAAGAAATTCCGCCGAACAAATCATATCATCAATTACATCCTTTTTAACATTATCCCATAGCGCTAACAGATTATGACCTCCGTCTGGTATTTTTCCAAATGCTCTTTGGTAAATATGTTTAAGAGAAATTTCGATACTATGCCTATACAAAAACATTATTGGGAAAATAAATGTATCAAGTATTTTAATATTATTACCATTTTCCAATGCAATTTCCAATAATCTATCTGCACTTTCCTTATATCCTTCTCTTAAACCAAATAACGCTTTGTCTTTATCCTGCCATCCAAAATGAGCTGATTGCTCCATATATCCACTCTCTTTAAATACTTTCACCTTATCCTCCGTTACGAATTTTTCCTGCAAAAAGTCACAAAATCTTTTTGTCCACATGATATCATCCAGTCTATTCCTTCTTGTTTTCTCCACAAAATATGGACAAATCAGCGCCAAATAACACCAGATATCCCCCATTTTCCGTCCCCGGCACACTAGGAGACAAAATACTCCACTGCGTTCTCGGGGAAGAACTCCTTGAACTCGCCGTGAAGCTGTGCCGCCAGCGTCTTGTTGTGGGAAATCACCAATGTAGGCTTCTGCACCTTTTCGATGATGTTGGCCATGGTGAAGGTCTTGCCGGAGCCGGTGACGCCCATCAGGGTCTGGGCCTTCCTGCCGTCGAGAATCCCCTGCGCCAGAGTCTCTACAGCCTGAGGCTGGTCACCGGTCATTTTGTATTCTGAATGTATCTTAAACTCAGGCATGAGTTACTCCTTTCCATTGTGATCATGCCATAGACGGCATGAGGTTATACTCTGAGGTATGAGGTCATACCCTGAGGCATGCGCTCAATATCGCTCATTTCAATATACCACATATTTTGCTCATAAAAAACATAAATACCGGCAAAAAAACTTACCAAACATATTGTATCACAACAGAGCCGATAAGGCAAACAAATGTTCTGCAGCTTTTAATATGGTTATTTAGAATGGTTATTTAAAAAATAAAACGGCATTGACTTTGTGTTGAAAATGTGAAAATTATACAGTAAAAGAATCACATAACATTTACGTAATTGCAACTGCAGATTAAAAAAGAGGTCGACAATGATAAGATCAAAACCAAATATCTATTGGACCTTAGCGTTTTTTACGAGTCGTCTGATTGCATCCGGGGAAAAACATAATATGAAGATACTTATATAAAGCGCATAGGTAAATAAAACTTATGCGCTTTTGTTTAACTTATGGTTAGAAAGGTACAGTGATGAAAAAGAAGTTATGAGCGCGCTATATACGGGCACGGGGGGGGGGAGAGAGGCTTGGCGGTATGACGATATAACAGCCGCTGTGTTTATATGCACGAAGCTTTAATATACCCTCCCTCATTTTTGAGACATGCTGTCTAATTTGGCGATTGCTGCAAAAAAAGACAACATTTAGGAGGTACGCCCTTTCTCACAAGACTCGCTCCCTCTCGCACAGCAGCCTATGAGCTATTGCACATCGCATTAAATATCGTAATAAAGAGGTGATGTAATATGAAAAACATCGTCTGTAAATTGGTAATATGCACACTTACCCTTATAATGGTACTTGCTTTTGCAGCCTGCTCCAATACTGATACAGATGAAGCCAACGCATCCGGTACAATTAATGCAAAACTTACACCAATAACGATGCCATTTGATTTGGAGGAAGATTCAGAAACAGGAAAAAAACTGAATATGTATACTATTTGCTATTCAGGAAAAGACATCCTCATTGTTGCTAATGTATATGACGATATTACTACTGCAACAGAAATCATTCATCCTGAAATAAGAACCAACGGAGTATATGTATTAAATTACAGAGAAGCTTCTTCTAAATTATATGACCTGAAAAGTGAAAATCTGATTTACAGTGCCGTGCCTTACAAAGATGGGCTTCTTTATGCCGAATCTAAATTCGACGAAGAACATATGCCAGAACCAATGTATAAATGGAATGTCATATATTTCGACGGTAAAAATCAGCACACGATAGATTCCGGATACAGCAAAAATCAGACTGCGACAGAAGTCACACTTATAGGCGGCACACCGGTATATGTAAGCGAGCACACAGAAGAAGGAGCTACAACAGTATCGGTTAAAAAAGTAACCGATATCAGCAGTGAAACTATCGAATCCGTTAATAATGCTAAAATGTACAGTATTGTCGAAACCAACGGAGACATGTATCTTTTCACTCTGTATGACCGGCAAAATGAGACCTCCACATTATGTGCGGGTGATGAAAATGAAATGTACTTGCAGTACCAATTAGATGATGTACTCAATTCATGCACCATTAATGAAAATTACATTGTCGCTTCAATAGGGGAAGAAACTGGGAAAACAAAAATAGCAGGGATTCCGCTTGATGGTTCTGAAGAAAAAGCCTTACAGCAAACCAAAAGGTGGTGGAGGATGACCGGCTCATCAGGTGAGTATTGTGTAGCCGTGGATGATAATTTCAATCCTTACTATATCAAAATTAGCGACAATGTTGTTGGGGAAATTATATTGACTGATGAAATGGAAAATGACATATTGGTAAAATCATTTTATCCTGCCGGCAAGGATAATTATATATTAGCCATAGATAATGAGTCATTTTACATAATGGAATTGGATTAAATGTATTGCTGTTTCAAATAACCTACTTTAAAATAAAATATATAAAAAATCAGCCGTTCTACTGTCTGCAAAACGGCTGATTACTTTTTATCAGTTTTAACCTACAGTTCCATTTTGGTTGTATAGTCTTCGGCAATGTCTTCTTCCACATCGTCTTCTGTAGAGGCCGCCTGCGCTGATGTATGATCCATGGCAAGACGAAACAGATTCTCAATCCGCTGCTGTACACCGCTGATGATGGCACGGATACGGCTTTCGCCAATATATTCCCCCGCGCCGCCACATGTCAGCACAGATTCGATCAACTCTTTCGCGTCAGACAGCTTATCGAAATCGAGCCAGCTGAAGTCGGAAACAAGCTTTATCTGCTCCGCATGTTGCCTTTTGAAAGGCTTACAGACAATTTCCTTTTCCAAACGCATCTGTGCTGGCATCTTGTCATAGCCGAGAGAGGAGCCGCTGTCATAAATAGGTGCAAAGCCAATCCATTCCAGCGTCTTGGCATTTCGAAGCACCCCGAAGTTATTAAAATGCCGTTCTTCATTAGCGATAATGTAGTCAATCACGATCATCCGGTCTAGGAATTGAACAGCGTCTCGTATACCCAGCGCTTCACAGCAGTTCACGAAATGCTGATAGACCGAATCTCTGTTATCCTTTTTCTTAGTCTTAAAGATTCTCCCTGCCGGAACCAGATCGGTATCTTCGGTAACGAAATCCTCACACACGCTGTAAGGGGAGTCCCCGTTCCAGACAACAGAATAGGGCACATGAGGGATACCAAGGCGTTCCATAAGTCCTGCGGCAATCACCTCATTAAAGGGCTGCTGCCTGAACGGGTTGCTGCCGCCTTTGATCAGGCAGCGCTTGCCATCTATGATCTTCCATCGTTTTTTCAAATTGCCATCCGATGTATTGTCGGGAGAGCTGAAATCCAGCGGGTCTCTCTTCTTATTTTCTCCAAATAGGATATCGCCGATATCCTCTGAAAAACCGTTTTCAAAGAAGTTAATGCTTTCCCATGTCAGGTCAGACCCTTCGGGACAGATCCAATACTGATCGGACAGGCTCAGCCCAAAGCAGCGCACCAACAGCATTTTAGTACTGCTGATTTCAAGCACCTCCAACGCTTCACGCACACCGGAGCGACTATCTGGGATGGAACGGTCTGTCCACCACTCGTTTAGCGCCGCCCGGTCGGTGACTCCCTTGCGTTCCGGTACGCCGACAGGCAGATGCTCTGGCGCATATACCGCACCGATTTTCTGAATAATGCCCGTGGCATCGTCAAGTTCCAGTTCCGCCACTTTCACCCTTTTATGCATAAGCGTACACTTCAAGCTGCTTGCCTCATTTTTCTTTTTCCTTGCTGCAGTCGAGCCTGCTTTCAGACCGCGCAGCTTTGTCTGCAGTGCCTTCCGTTGTTCAATCTTTGCAGCAAGCGGCTCTACTTCTTCATCGTGCAGATACCGGCTCTGCTTGACTCCGCCCTCTGACCACTGGTGATAATAGTAGGCTTTACCACTGATGGTTTTCTTTGAAATGTATCCTTTCGGAAGCATGCCGATCTGCTCGGTCAGCTCCGTAATTTGATTTAAGATTTTCTGCTTTTCCATGTGCGGCTCCTCCGATTCTGTATTTATTATACCCCTTTTTAACCCCTTTTGTCAATATCGCTGTGGAAAAGTTCGAAAACCGCTTTCAGACACGAAAAAACCCCGATGAAATCGGGGTTTTCGCGGACAATATCTTTTTTATCGTCCTCATATGGTGCGCGATGAGGGACTTGAACCCCCACGGTCGCCCGCTAGATCCTAAGTCTAGTGCGTCTGCCAATTCCGCCAATCGCGCATAAAATTGCGTTTAATTATTATAGAATGAAGTTGTCCGAAAATTTACATCGTCATAAATTATAAAAAAAGGAATCGATGATTCCTTTCATAACACTGATGGTGACCCCACCGGGAATCGAACCCGGGTTACCGCCGTGAAAGGGCGATGTCT
>OLGO01000391.1_pt1 | contig 44040 bp, 44 predicted proteins | sample 1605861 | NCBI WGS metagenome assembly OLGO01 (sample SAMN03283253) | human gut metagenome | biome: human-associated habitat; material: feces | host: Homo sapiens | place: USA | collected 2013
ACAAGGTAACCGAAAACGGGGGAACCGTATCCGCCCGGATAACAAAACCCCAATTCCGGATAATATTGTATGCGATATGTGGCAATTGCGCCTTCAACCGCCCACCCAACAATTGAGCCTCCAACCGCCCACCCAACAATTACCCCACCAACAAACCTTTTGACATCCGTACAGCTCTGCGGTACAATAAAGGTGTTTTATTGTACCGCAGATAGAGGAGGAATTAATATGCCTATATTATTACCAGAAGACATGAACATAAAGCTGCCTAAGATGCTGAAGGTGAGACAGAAATTTGAAAACGACATGGTTGAAGACGTAGCTGCCCGTGTCAGTGAGATCATCAATGAGGATAAATTTTCTTCTCTCATTCATCCGGGGCAGAAAGTTGCCGTAGCCGTAGGAAGCCGGATGATAAACAACATATATGTAATAATAAAGCAAGTAATAACGGAACTTAAGGCTCGCGGAGCAGAACCATACATCGTGCCGGCCATGGGAAGCCACGGAGGAGGAACGCCGGAAGGCTGCATAGGCGTGCTTGAAGACTTTGGAATAACAGAAGAATCGGTCGGCGTGCCGATTAGAGCAGAGATGGACGTAGTTAAACTCGGCACTACAGAAGAAGGCGTTGACGTATACACTGCAAAAGCGTCATATGAAGCTGATATGACAATCCTGGTAAACAGAATAAAACCGCACACTGAGTTTACCGGCAGATATGAAAGCGGCATATGCAAGATGGCGACCATCGGCCTCGGCAAGCATGTGGGATGCACCAGCCTTCATTCAGGCAATACTCTGAATTTCGATAAGATCATTCCTCATGCAGCAAAAATTGTGTTTGACAACAGCAATATAGGATTTTCCATAGGAATAATTGAAAACGCTTATGATCAGACCAAAATGATAGTGGGAATGACAAAAGATGAGATATTGGAAAAAGAACCGGGATATCTGGAGATAGCAAAAGCTTCAATGCCTTCCATTGGCATACCTGAAATAGATATATTGGTAGTGGAAGAGATAGGCAAAGACATATCAGGCTTCGGCATGGATCCTAATATTGTCGGACTCATCGGACCTAAAAAAGATGAACCGCAGATTCCTAAGATTGGAAAAGTCATCGTGCTTAGACTTTCTGAAAAAGGTCAAGGCAACGCCGTAGGTATCGGCCTTGCGGATTTGACCACCAAAGAACTGCTGGACAACATAAACTTTGAAAACACATATGCCAACAGCTTCGCTTGCGGCGGCAGCTTCGGATATTGGACTGAATTTATTCCTCTCGTTATGACTGATGAGAGAGAAGCCATAGTCGGCGCTATCAAGATGCTGGGAATTAAAGAGCCTGAAAAATGCAAGATCGTTAAGATAAAGAACACTTTGAAATTAGGCGAGATACAAGTTTCAGAAGCTTTGGAAGATTATATAAAAAGCAAGCCGGAAAGGTTTACGCTGATTTAGAAAATGACTACAAAACCTGGCCTTATACGTAAGGTCAGGTTTTTTGCAAGGAGAAAACGGACGATGAAGTCTAAAGAGAAGAAGGGCCGGACGCTCAATCCAGAAGAAAAGTACTATAATTCTCTGGAAGAAATGTACCTGGACAACTACAAATTAGTCAATGCTTTCATAAGGGACTATTTCAGCGATGAAGAGATGGTGAAAGATATGGCTTCCATGGTTTGGCTGAAGGTTACGGAACATTTTGATAGATTTGCTGAAATGGACAGCCGCTGGATTAAAAACTATCTCAGGGTCGTGGTTAGAAATATGGTGACAGACCATCTGCGAAAGCAGAGCAAGGCAAAGCAAATTCAAGAAGAATTGGCGTTTCTGCCCCGTGAAGATTATGAAGAAAGCAGAGCTGACGCAAAGCTCTTTGCTCAAGAAAAAGAGAAATATCTCAAGCAGGCCGTTTCCGCCCTATCTTATGAAGACAGACTTTTCATTTATATGAGATATGGCAAGAAAATCACATCAGAGGAAATAGGGAGACTGATTGGGATGACCGGCAGCGGTGTGAGAATGAAACAAGCAAGGTTATTGAAACGACTGAAGGAGGAAATAACAAAGCTGATTGAAGAGGACAACGAAAAAACCTGAAATTTTTCGGGAAAAAACAGTGACAACGGCGCGGATTCATCGTATTAGTAAATAGAAAAACAAAGAACAAGCGAAACAAAACACAAGAGATGCATAACAGGAATGTTTGATATGGATAGAGATAAGACAAACAAATCAGTTGAAGAGCTGATATTTACAGATGAAGATATGGAGCTTCTTGCAAGATATGCTGAGAAGTCTCTTGAAGACGAGAACCTCCCATATGAAAAAAAGGTGACAGACACATCGCAAAATATGGAGGATGAACCGGACCGAGAGATACTTGCTATGATACGAGCCAAAGATAAGGAGCGCAGCAAGGCAATAAGATACAGGCGCTTGAACAGGATTGCCCGATTTGCAGCTGTATTTCTCATATGCGTCATAACGGTGGGCGCTGTAGGGATGAGTACCTCTGAAGCTTTCAGAACTACGGTATTTAACCTGTTTAATGTGGATGCTGAGGACCCTGTTTCCTTCAGGGACGAAACGGAAGAGCAACTGCTGAAAGGGGAAGGCGATTATTGGTATCCTGAATATATGACAGAAGGATTTGAGATTACCAGCATTAAGAAGATACAGGAAGGAAAGATTTTAACATATGAAAGCAAAAATGACCAATCGGAGATAGAGGTTGTGTCACAGCATGTTCCTTATATTTTAGAGGATGAGGATTTCAGCCAATTGGAAAAATTCAAACTGGGCAACTATACGGGATATCTGGTTTTAGACGAAGCTAACGACTGGGCTGAGTTGTTTTGGCAGGTAGATGACGTCATGGTCAGCGTATCTTCTGACGGCTTAGAAGATAAGGAAGAGTTGGTAAAAATTGCTGAAAGTACGAGATATATAGAATAGCCATATAAAATAGGAAGCAATAGGAAATAAAAGGAGACGAAAGGAGCTTTGCTATGAACGCTATGGATAGGATTAAACATTTTTTCAGCTCACCGCTTAGAAGTTCGCTTTTCACCTTGTGTGTGACGCTTATCATCGTGCTGGCAGTAGTGCTTGCAGTAAGGGAAAATAATAAACTGCTGGGTCTCAGCGACGTGCAAGCTATCGCCCTTGAAGACGCAGGCATCGACGAATTTGATTTTGACGCTTATGAAATGGGTGATGCAGATGTGGACTGTTTTGCAGATTTTACTATCTATTACGATATATGCTTTACAGACGCTGAAGGGTTTGAATATACGTATAATATAAGAGCTAAAGACGGGTATATTTTAGATTCTACGAAGGAGGTTCCTCAAGAGGATGGGGATGCAACAGAACCAAAAGAACAATAAAAGGTTGCCAGCATTATTAAAATAATATATAATAAAACAAAAAAAGAGCCTTTAAAAGGCTCTTTCTTTTGGGCAAATCCAAGTAATCGTTACGCAATTGATGAGCAATAAAATCAGAAAGGGACTAAAAAGGATATGAGAAGCGATAGGAAAAGAGCAAAACAGCTTAGGAAAAGTGAAAATAAAGAGGCAAGACTTAAAAATATCAGCCGAGTTTTTTCTATTATATATAGTTTAGCTGTGATATGCTTCATAGTGCTGTTGATATGGCTCAACGTGATGCCTGCCAAATATCTTTATCCAATAATAGGAGTTTTATTGGTGGTATCGCTTTTTATAGTGCCGGTTATGTTTAGCAGAAGGGGAAAACCAGGCAGAAGAAAAGGAGCAATGGCTGCTGCTGTTGTTTTAATATTGGTTTTTGCAGTGGGAATATATTACCTTAGCGTAACATTGAACTTTTTCGGAAGCATAACTAATGTAGGCGGAGCCAGAGAAGACTTTTATCTTGTAGTACAAGCATCATCCGGCTATGAAGAAGCGGAAGATTTGCGGGGAGAAACCATTGGAGCTCATACCAATACAGAAACTACTTATGCCGAGGCTAGGAATGAACTTAAGGATGAAATTAATATTGAGTATGAATATGTAGATGAACTTCCTCAACTTTTAACTGAATTGAGAAATGGAGAGAGACCTGCGATATTTATCAGCGCGGCTTCTTATGAAAGTATGAAAGGACAGGATTCCTCTATAGAAAATGATACTCGTATAATACATACCATATCTGTAAGAATAGAGAGCAAAAGTACGACAAATCATGTTGATGTAACAGAAGAGCCGTTTAATATTCTTGTAAGCGGGCTGGATACTACCGGAGATATAAGCATGGTGTCAAGAAGCGATGTAAATATGATTGTTACTGTTAATCCAAAGACCAATCAAATCCTTATGACATCCATTCCAAGGGATTACTATGTAACTTTGGCCAGCAAAGGGGCTCAAGACAAATTGACCCACTCGGGAATATACGGAATAAGCGAAACGGTAGCAACGGTAGAGGAATTTACGGGAATAGATATTAACTATTACGTCAAAGTTAACTATAGTACTTTGACTAAGCTGGTAGATGCCATAGGAGGAATAGATATAGATTCGCCGTTATCCTTCTATACTCACAATTTGAATCCTAATTATTATTTCCAGGAAGGATATAATCATTTAGATGGTGCACAAGCATTGGCATATTGCAGAGAGAGATATTCTTTTAATGAAGGAGATCTGCAGCGAAATAAAAATCAGCAGATGGTTCTTGCAGCTATTATAGAGAAAGCGACACAAAGCGAAACGATTCTCTCACAATATACATCAATTTTAAACGGAATAAAGGACAATATCGAAACTGATATGGAGAGAAACTCTATGACATCGCTTATAAAGATGCAGATTAGCGATATGCCGTCATGGGACATACAGCAGCAGTCAATTACAGGAGAATATGCTCAGGGACAATATTGTTATGCACTTGGGACCAATGCTGACGTAGTTCTTGTAGATGAGGCATCTGTAGCTCAAGCAGTAGATAAGATCATAGAGGTTATGACAGGGGGAGAATAGATATGAAGATAGATAGAATAAAGAGCAGAGTGGAGGGAAAGCAACTTTCAACGCCAAATAGCATAACCTGCGGAACCGGCAATCCCGGATCGTTGAAATGCATATTTTATGATTTGGAAAACGGTGAAGTGGCGACTGTATTTACGCCGCAGCGAATACATGAAGGTCATACGGGAATAATGCATGGAGGACTTTCTGCAGCTGTGTTGGATGAGGCCATGGGGAGAGCTACCATACATCGTACTGCCAAAAGCGAAGAAGAATGGCTCCCCAAGTATGTTACCGCAGAGATGACCACAAAATATCTTAAGCCGATATTGATAGGAAATAAAATGTTTGTCTACGGAAGGGTAGATAAGATAGAAGGTAGATGTTGCTTCACCTCCGCTGAAATCACCGATGAAGAGGGCGAAGTTATGGCGACCGCCACAGGAGTATACGTAAAAGTGGACCATTTGCGGGACGTATTGCCGGCAGAAGATTATCTCAAGCAGATTGCCTTTTTGACAGAAAGCGACCCGGTAGAACTTTAAAAATATTTAATTTCAATTTTTGGTAAGAAACCAGTTGACAAAGAAATAAATTGTGCTAAAATAAAACCGTGGTTAGACATAGCTAACTTTTGAATGTTTTTGCTAACTTTAACTTGAGAAATTAGCAAAAAGGAAAATAAAAAAGACACGGAGAAAACGATGAATTTAAATGATGCTGTTATTGGTCAGACATATACCATTAAAGAGATTCAGACGGATGACGAAGACCTGGAACTTTTTCTCTTCCGCCTCGGGTGTTATAGTGGTGAGCCTATTACCGTAGTCTCACGTTTGAGAAGCGGATGTGTTGTATCTATTAAAGATGGAAGATACAATATAGATAACGGCATAGCGGAAGCTATTTTGATTTGAATATAGTGACCTTAGCGTCACTATTTCTTATGGACGACAGTTAGTTAAAGTTAACTACAACAAGAAATTATTTTAGTAATTTTATAATAGGAGGGCGAATAATGAGAATTGCTTTCGCCGGCAATCCTAACAGCGGCAAAACTACAATGTACAATGCGCTGACAGGAAAACATGAACATGTTGGTAACTGGGCCGGGGTTACTATTGGAAGGAAGGAGAGCCTTATAAAAAAGGACTATGCACAAGGTTCTGAAGACCTGGTAGCGGTAGACCTTCCGGGAGCATATTCCATGTCTCCGTTTACACCTGAGGAGAGCATTACAAGTGGATATGTGCGAGATGAGCATCCAGACGCTATAATAAATATTGTAGATGCTACAAACTTAAGCCGCAGCTTGTTTTTTACAACGCAGCTTTTAGAATTGGGCATACCTGTTATAGTAGCTCTCAACAAAAGTGATATAAATGAAAAACAAGGGACTAAGATTGACGTTAAACTTCTTTCTGAGAAACTCAATTGCCCGGTTATAGAGACAGTTTCTACTATTAATAAAGGACTAAAAGAAGTGGTTAAGACTGCTGCCGAGCTTAACGGAAAAGGCCAGAAGGCTCCTTATGTGCAGGCTGACATAGATCTTACCGACAAGAAGGCGGTAGACGCAGAAGACAGAAAGCGTTTCACTTTTGTAAACAACGTAGTAGCAGAGGTTGAGACCAGAAAAATATTGACAAAGAACGAAACTACAGCAGACAAGGTGGACAAAATTCTAACCAATAAAGTGGCAGGAATAATTATATTCGCAGCTGTAATGTTTGGGGTGTTCTGGATTTCTCAGACAGCTCTTGGCCCACTGATTGCTGATTGGCTGGTGGGATACATAGAAATGTTCCAGAAATGGGTAGCAACTTCTCTTGAAGCAGCCGGAGCAAGCGCCTTCTTGCAAGCGTTGCTGGCAGATGGTATAGTAGGTGGTGTAGGTGCTGTAGTGGGATTCTTGCCGCTTGTAATGGTAATGTATTTCCTTATAGCTATTCTTGAAGACTGCGGATACATGGCTCGTGTCAGTGTTGTAATGGATCCTATCTTCAAGAGAGTAGGCCTTTCAGGAAAATCTATTATTCCTATCATCATAAGTACAGGCTGCGGTATACCGGGAATCATGGCTTGCCGTACCATTAGAGATGAAAGGGAAAGAAGGGCTACAGCGATGCTTACTACATGGATGCCTTGCGGAGCTAAAATCCCTGTCATATCATTGTTCGCCGGCGTATTTTTCGCAGGGGCAGCCTGGGTAAGTTGGCTGATGTATTTTGTGGGCATTTTCCTGATATTCGTAGGAGCATTGCTCATAAAACAGATAACGGGTCATAAATACAGAAAATCGTTTTTCATTATGGAACTGCCGGAATACAAAGCGCCAAGCATTGGAAGAGCTACCATGTCCATGCTGGGCAGAGCAAAAGCTTACATAATAAAAGCTGCAACTATAATATTGGTATGTAACGCTGTGGTACAGATTATGCAGACCTTCAACTGGCAGCTTCAAGTTGTGGAAGAAGGAATGGAAAACACATCCATATTGGCAAGCATAGCGACACCGTTTGCAGTATTGCTTGTGCCTTTGGGATTTGGAGTTTGGCAGTTGGCAGCCGCAGCTGTTACAGGATTTATAGCCAAGGAAAATGTTGTAGGAACTCTTGCTGTAGTTTATGGCATAACAAACTTCATAGACACAGATGCCCTTGAATTGGTAGGCGGAGCCGGTGAAGTGGCAGCTACTTTCGGACTCACATCTGTAGCAGCTCTTGCATATCTGATGTTTAACTTGTATACTCCTCCTTGCTTTGCAGCAATAGGAGCGATGAACTCAGAGCTGGGCAGTAAGAAGTGGCTGTTCGGAGGTATAGGGCTTCAACTTGGCGCAGGCTATACAGTTGCTTTCTTGGTATATCAGATAGGCACGCTTATTACTGAGGGACATCTGGGGACAGGATTCCTGCCTGGCCTTGTAGCAGTGGCTGCAATTATAGCGATTATTGCCATAATCACTATCAGGTCATCACGCAAGCTGGCAGCTGAATATTCTCTTCACGGAGTAAATCCTAATAAGAAATCTGGTGCAATGGCATGAAGCCGATAGACATAATCATAATTCTTATAATAGCGGTAATATTGGGAGCAGCTATAGCTTACATAGTTAGAGCTAAGAAAAAGGGAACTAAATGTATAGGTTGCCCTGCAGGCGATTGTTGCGCTATGAAAAGTAAACAAAAGAATGATCCTTCAGCATCTTCTAAAAGCGGCTGTGGTTGTGGCTGCGACCTTGGATGCCATACGGAAAAGTAAATTAAAAACTGATATTATTTCGATTTAAAACGAAAAAAATATTAAAGAACGTCTCAAAAGCACCAAGCTGCCGGGACGTTCTTTTCAACATTTTTAAAACTGCACAGCATGAAAACAGATTTATTGCAAACTTTACATATATAGTATATAGTAGTATAAACCCATAAGAGAGGAGATGCCATAAATGCAAAAAGAAATAACAAGAGAAACAGAAGAAAAATTCGAAAAGAGCTTTGAATCAGATATAAAAAACAGAGTTGCAATGAATTCTGTTGTTAAGAACGGAATCAATGCTGCCGCGGAGAATTTTGCTGCTTTCAGAGAAACTCGCCACGAATTTTCCATTACTATAGAGACCGGAGAAATAACTAACCAGAAAGCCTCCGGAAGATGTTGGATGTTTGCGGCGCTAAACGTTATGCGTCTTGAAATTATGGAAAAACTCAATCTCGAAACCATGGAACTGAGTCAAAACTATCCTCTTTTTTATGATAAACTGGAAAAAAGCAATTATTTTTTAGAAAATATCATTGAAACTTTGGAGGAACCTTTAGACGAAAGGCTGGTAAATTATTTGCTCACAGACCCTTTATGTGACGGAGGGCAATGGGATATGTTTGCCAATCTGGTAGAAAAATACGGTGTAGTGCCAAAAGATGCAATGCCGGAATCAGCGGCCTCATCACAAACTGCAGAAATGGATAGATATCTGACCCGCAAACTCAGAGAATTCGCATGTGCGCTCAGGGAAGCTTATGCCAAAGGAGAAAAGGTTGAAGCTCTGCGAGCCAGAAAGGAAGAAATGCTGGAGACCATATACAGAATGTTATGTATAAGCTTGGGAACTCCGCCAAAAAAATTTACATATGAAACAAGAGATAAAGATAAAAAATTTATAAGAATCAGCGACATTACGCCGCAGGAGTTTTATAAGCAGTATGTAGGACTTGATATGGACGATTATATCAGCTTGATAAACGCTCCTACAGCAGATAAGCCTTATTATAAGATGTATACGGTACAATATTTAGGTAACGTAAAAGGCGCCCGTCAAGTGAAATATCTCAATCTCCCTGCGGAAGAACTTAAACTTGCTGCCATAGCCCAGCTGAAAGACGGCAAGGCTGTATGGTTTGGAAGTGACGTAGGACAGAGCAGCTCACGAGTGGGAGGTTTGCTGGATTTGAATGTATATGATTCGGCCTCACTTTTCGGAACCGACTTCCCGATGACGAAAGCTCAGCGTCTTGATTATGGTGAAAGCCTGATGACTCATGCTATGGTTCTTACAGGTGTAAACTTAGATGAGGATGGCAAACCTACTCGCTGGCGCGTTGAAAACAGCTGGGGCAAGGATGCCGGAAAAGATGGATATTATGTTATGAGCGACCGCTGGTTTGATGAATATACATATCAAATAGTAGTAAATAAAAAATATCTTACACAGCAGCAGCGTACAATCATTGATGAAGAGCCGATAAAACTAAAGCCATGGGATCCTATGGGAAGCTTGGCTAAGGAATGGTAAAAGCGAGCGTGCAAAAAATTAGAGCTTAGTGTTTGGCATATGACTCCAAGTCTTGTTAATAAGGCTTGGAGCTTTATTTTTTTTGATAAGTTTTAATTGTACACGAAGGCAAGATGTAAAGTAGTTTACAGAATTGGAAATAATGACTATGATAAAATTTTTACAAAAAATTTATTGTAATGTTTAAAAAGATTGTGAGGGACGCTTATGAACAATCTGGAAAAAGCAGTGTCACTGCATAGAAAATGGCCGTCAGTGGACGCCCATCTGGACTTGGCTTCAGAAGTTTTTTATCGCAGAAAGGACGGGATGTGCCAGGTGGCGGAAAACGTTTATTTAGAGAACTGGCGCAAGAGCGGATTTAAGCTGATAGTATCATCATTATTTGCAGATTCAGATTATCCGTCTACATTTCTAAGACAAACTTTAGAGCAGATATCAGCAATAAAAAATGAAGAAATGAATACTTCTATTATATTTATTACTCATGATTTGGGTGTAGTAGCTGATATATGCCAGAGAGTAATAGTAATGTACGGCGGTTTGATAATGGAAGAGGGTACGGTTGATGAAATCTTTTACAAGCCTAGGCATCCTTATACCATGGGACTGCTCAGCTCAATACCTGAAGTGTCTTCAGGAGAAAAAACAAGGCTTATACCTATAAAGGGAACTCCACCTGATCTCCTGAATCCGCCGGCAGGTTGTCCGTTCTTCGACAGATGTGAGTATGCCATGGAAATATGCAGAAATTTCCAGCCTCCTTATTTTGAAGAGGACAATAATCATAGAACCATGTGTTGGCTCATGCATCCTGATGCACCTGAAAATGCAGAGTATGAAAAACAGAAAGGGGGCGTCAGAGTTGAAAAATAACAGTGATGAAAGATTGTTGCAAGTAGAGGGTCTAAAAAAGTACTTTACAAAAAGCAGCGGAATTATAAAGCGTAAGACAGATTATATAAAAGCTGTCGACGATGTTTCTTTTTTCATAAATAAAGGAGAAACCTTTGGATTGGTTGGTGAAAGCGGGTGCGGCAAATCAACTACAGGAAGAACCATAATAAGGCTCTATCAGCCCACTGCAGGTAAAATCTTATATGAAGGCAAAGACATAGCGGAACTCCCCGAAAAAGAGCTGGGAGAATATCGACGCAAAATGCAGATGATATTTCAAGACCCATATGCCTCTCTTAACGGCAGAATGACAGTACTTGATATTGTAGGAGAGCCGCTGGACATACAGGGTAAACTCAAGGGAAAAGAAAGGGAAGAAAAAATTCTCCAGCTTCTTGAAGCAGTAGGAATGAATCAAGACCATGCCAGCCGGTATCCTCATGAGCTCAGTGGCGGCCAGCGGCAAAGGATAGGAATAGCAAGAGCCTTGGCTGCTGAACCGGAATTTAGAACAAGATGCAGGTTTGCGACTGAGCGATGTGCACAAGAAGTTCCTGAAATGAAAGAAATTTCATCGGGACACTTTGCTGCGTGCCATCTGCTTAAATAAAATCATTAACTCCAACGGCAGAAGTCCAATAAATGGATTCTGAAAATAAATGAGTAAAAAGGAGGAACAAGGCATGTCAAAGAAACTGTTGTGTATGCTGCTTGCGGTAATGATGGTAGCTGTGTCAGTACTATCAGGGTGCGGCGGCTCAAAGGATGATTCCGAGGGCACAACCAGCGGAGAGGTAGTTGTTAATATCAAGACAAATCCTAAGACATGGGAGCACGCATTGATACCTAAATGGCGAAAGCATGGTACAAAGTATCAACTTTTCTAAAAAAAGTATCCATAGAGTCGAAAGGTTGCTGTATTGCAGACTGTGACAATGCGCTTACATTGCAAAAATTGTAACGGCATTGCAAAAACTTGGTTGACATTGACAAATGGCTGCTCTATAATAAATAGGTGACTTTATGATTATTTAGCATTAGAGCTTTTGAAAAGCTTTGAAATTTGAAGTAAATGGAGGGAATTCGACATGAGAGTTAAAGTAACTATGGCATGTACAGAGTGCAAGCAGAGAAACTACAATACGATGAAAAATAAAAAGAACGACCCTGACCGTATTGAAATGCAAAAATATTGCAAGTTCTGCAAGAAGCATACTCTTCACAAAGAAACTAAATAAGGAGAGAATAATATGGCAAAGGAGAAAAAGAAAAGAGCTTCATTCGGCGAATACTTTAAGGGTGTGAGAACCGAAATGAAGAAGGTTGTGTGGCCTACTAAGAAGGAACTGGTTTCATACACAGCCGTAGTCGTTATGACATGCGCAGTATTTGCGCTGGGCTTCTGGCTAGTTGATACAGGTGTTTTAGTCGCTCTTAGAGAAATTTTGGGAGTAACGTTATAGCATACATTATAACAGCGTTGTAACAGCCGAAAACCTTAAACAGGTAGTCGATTTACTTCAAAATATATTAAAAAGAGAAGGTACAAAAAATGTCTGATATTGAGAGCAAAGGCGTATCCCCGCTGGAGGGCGAAGGCTTAAGAGGTGACGGCAAGGCTAAGTGGTATGTAGTTCACACTTATTCCGGTCACGAAAATAAAGTAAAAGTTAATATCGAAAAGATGGTTGAAAACCGCGGAATGCAGGATTTGATTATTGACATTGTTGTACCGACCGAAGACAGAGTTGAGATAAAAGACGGTCAAAGAAAGATAAAGACCAAGAAAATGTTTCCGGGTTATGTAATCATAAAGATGATCGTTACTAATGAATCATGGTATTTGGTAAGAAATACACAAGGCGTTACAGGCTTTGTGGGCCATGGTTCAGAACCTATTCCGCTTACTGATGAAGAAGTGGCAAGAATGGGTATCGAGAAGGTTTACATCGATCTGGATGTGGAAGTCGGAGAAACAGTGCGGATTATCAGCGGTCCTTTCGAGAGCTTTATGGGCGTAGTGGAAGAGATTAACAAAGAAAAGCAGATTCTGCGCGTCAAGGTTTCCATGTTTGGAAGAGACACTCCTGTTGAACTTGAGTTCAGTCAGGTGGATAAAATAGGCTAGAGTCCGGCTCTGGCAAAATTTTAAAGAAAGGAGAGAGACAATGGCTAAAAAGGTTGAAGGCTATATAAAACTTCAGATAGCAGCCGGCAATGCAACTCCTGCACCTCCTGTAGGACCAGCACTTGGTCAGAAAGGCGTCAACATCATGGACTTCTGCAAACAGTTCAACGCCAGAACTCAGGACCAGCCGGGAATGGTAATTCCGGTAGTTATTACGGTTTATGCCGACAGATCCTTTACATTCGTTTGCAAGACGCCGCCGGCAGCAGTTTTGCTGAAAAAGGCAGCAGGTCTGACCTCAGCTTCCGGAGAGCCTAATAAGAAGAAAGTGGCTACTCTGACAAGAGCGCAGGCAGAAGAAATCGCAAAGATCAAGATGCCTGATCTGAATGCGGCAGACTTAGACGCAGCAACCGAAATGATCAAAGGTACTGCCAGAAGTATGGGTATAGTTATTGAAGGTTAATTTGGTGGGAGGCCGAAGCGGCCGTTAATACCACAAGGAGGTAAGAAAATGCCTAAGAGAGGTAAAAACTACAAGGCTGCAGTAGCAAGCTACGACAAAGCAGCATTACACGAAGTCGCTGAATCTCTTAAGATAGTTACAGAGACTTCAAAAGCAAAATTTGATGAAACAGTTGAAGTACACATTAAGCTTGGCGTTGACGGAAGACATGCTGACCAGCAGGTAAGAGGCGCTATCGTTCTTCCTCACGGAACAGGTAAGACTAAGAAGGTTCTGGTATTCGCCAAAGGGCCTAAGGCACAGGAAGCTGAAGCTGCCGGAGCTGACTACGTAGGAGCTGAAGAAATGGCTCAGAAGATCCAGACAGAAAACTGGTTCGATTTCGACGTAGTAGTTGCAACTCCGGATATGATGGGAGTTGTAGGTAGACTCGGTAAGATCCTCGGTCCTAAGGGACTCATGCCAAACCCTAAATCAGGTACAGTTACTATGGATGTTGAGAAAGCTCTTCAGGAGATCAAAGCAGGTAAAGTTGAATACAGGCTTGACAAGACCAACATTATCCATACACCGATAGGAAAAGTATCCTTCGGACCTGAAAAGCTGGTAGACAACTTTAACGCTCTGCTCGAAGCAGTTGTAAAGGCAAAGCCTGCAGCAGCTAAAGGTCAGTATCTGAGAAGCGTTACAGTAACGTCCACCATGGGACCTGGAGTTAAGGTAAATCCTGCTTTAATCCAGTTCTAAAAGATAATTTAAAATTGAAAGCAAAACCGTAGACAGCGGGTGCGAAAGCTTAATTTCCCGCCGAGGTACAATATAAAAAGTTGTCCTTGTTCGTCTACCGGCGGACAAGGTTTTTTATGGAGTACCAATTCTGCTCCTCGAAAGAGAAGCAAGAAAGGAGTAAGAAAACAAATGTCAGTAGAAGCTCAAAAAGCAAAACAAGTCATAATCGACGAAATCAAAGAAAAGCTGGACGGAGCTCAGTCTGCAGTAGTTGTCGACTACATGGGCATAAGCGTTGCTCAGGCTGACGCTATGAGAAAAAAGCTTCGTGAAGCTAACGTAGATTATACAGTTTATAAAAACACTCTTTTAAAGAGAGCCATAGAAGGAACTGAATTTGCAGGCCTTGCAGATGTTCTGGAAGGACCTAGCGCAATAGCTATCAGCAAAGATGACGCTACTGCTCCTGCAAGAGTTTTAAACGAGATAATCAAAGATTACAAGAAGATGGAATTCAAAGCAGGTGTCGTTGAAGGCAACCTGTTCGATAAAGACGGAATTCAGACTATTGCAGACATTCCTTCAAGAGACGTTCTCATTGCCAAGTTCATGGGAAGCATTCAGTCACCTATAAGCAAGGCAGTAAGAACTTTCCAGGCTATTGCAGACGCCAAGCAAGAGGCAGAAGCATAATTGAAACCCTATATTTTAGCACTACAGCGTGCATTTCAGAAAAAGAAAATTTAAAAAGGAGAATATAAGATGAATAAGGAACAAATTATCGAAGCTATAAAAGCGATGACAGTTTTGGAATTAAATGAATTAGTTAAAGCTTGCGAAGAAGAGTTCGGCGTATCAGCAGCAGCTCCTGTAGCAGTTGCCGGCGCAGCTCCTGGCGCAGCAGCAGCGGCTGAAGAGCAGACTGAATTTACTGTAGTTCTGGAAGCTGCAGGCGGTGAAAAGATCAAAGTTATCAAAGCAGTAAGAGAAATCACCGGATTAGGCCTGAAGGAAGCTAAGGAATTGGTAGACGGAGCACCTTCCAACGTAAAAGAAGGAATCGAAAAGGCAGAAGCAGAAGCTATCAAGAAACAGCTTGAAGAAGTTGGCGCAACAGTAACAATGAAATAAAGCCCTAATACAGCGAGCATCAAACTCCCAGCTAATGCTGGGAGTTTTAATATGCAAAAATGTACTATTATAAATTCCGCAAAACATGACAACAAACGCTAAAAAATAGTCAAAACTATAGAAAAAATCAAGGTATATTCAAAGCATATTGTAAATATCTATTACACGCAAAATAACGTTGACTTTTATGTTCAAAGCCATTATATTTTATCAATGTCGAAATGCAACAAAGAATATAACAAGGTAAGAGAAAACATGATACAGATAAAGTCACTGACAAAAAAATATGAAGATTTGACCGTATTAAAAGATATAAATATAGATATTCCCGATGGATGCATTTACGGAATTATAGGTCAGAGCGGAGCCGGAAAGTCAACGTTGCTAAGGTGCATAAACGGCCTTGAAAAATATGACAGCGGTGAACTGCTGGTAGAAGGCACAGATGTCAAGTCACTGGATAGTAAAAAAATGCTTGAATTCAGACGAGATATCGGAATGATTTTCCAAAATTTTGCCTTGCTTGATCGAAAGACCGTCATCGAGAATGTCATGCTGCCGATGCAGTGCTGGAAGTATTCAAAAGAACGGATGCAAAAAAGAGCGGAAGAGCTTATCCATAGAGTAGGCCTCGGCGATAAACTTTATGCCATGCCCAGGGAACTGTCCGGAGGACAGAAACAGCGTGTAGCCATTGCAAGGGCTTTGGCCCTTGAACCGAGAATATTGCTGTGCGATGAAGCCACATCTGCCCTTGACCCGGCTATAACTAAATCCATCTTAGAACTTCTTGAGAGCATCAATGAAGAATTGGGTATCACCATAGTGATAGTCACTCATGAAATGTCGGTAGTAAAAGAAGCATGCGACAGGGTGGCAATAGTAGAAGATGGAATAATAGTTTCAGAGGGAGATGTCGAGAAGGTATTCTTGGAAGACGATTCAGCTTTGCAGAAACTCATGGGGGATAAAAAATTGCAGGCACCGGAAGGGAAAGATCTCGTTAAGGTGCTGATGCGCGGTTCTGAGGAAGAACAGTCAGCGATATATAATTTGGCTGCTGCCGGCGATGTGCCTTTTGGAATATTCAGTGCCAATGTGACACCTTTCCATAACAAACATCAGATGGGACATATTTATTTGACCAATGAAGCAGGCAATGGACAAGCTTTGGTAAATAAATTAAAAGATGCAGGAATAGACGCAGAAACGGGAAAGGAGTTTTAAACGGAATGGATGAATTTTTGAATTCGCAATTTATTGTTAACTTTCAAGATATAATAGTTCCGGCCATATTCTCAACCCTCAGGATGCTGTTCTTTTCCATGCTGTTCGGCATGATAATCGGTATGGTCGTGGCGATATTGCTGGTAATGACTTCACCTTATGGTTTAAACCCCAAGCCAAAGCTTTATAAATTTGTAAGCTTTTGGGTTAATATGATAAGGTCATTTCCGGTAATAATACTTATAGTGGCCATGTCGCCTCTTACAAGAGTGATAGTTGGCACGTCGGTGGGAGAGCAGGCGGCGATAGTGCCTTTGACCATAGCAGCTTTTCCGGTCATCGCCAGATATGTTGAGGCAAGCTTGCTGGAAGTAGACAGAAATGTCATTTTGGCGGCTCGGTCTTTTGGAGCAACCAATATGCAGATACTGATAAAAGTAATGTTTGTAGAGGCGATGCCAGCTATAGTTTCAGGAATGACTACTACAGTGATATTATTTCTGGCCAGCACGGCTCTGGCCGGAGCGGTAGGTGCAGGAGGACTTGGAGCTGTAGCTTTGACCTTCGGATATCAAAGATTTGACGATATGATGATGTACTGTATAGTGGCTATCTTATTTATTATGGTGTTACTTATCCAGGGATTGGGTGAGTTATTATATAGAAAAGTAAAAAAAGGAAAAAATACTCAAAGACTCCAAGAAAGGAATATTTAAAAATGAAAGCAAAAAAAATTACGGCACTTTTAATGACGATGATAATGTGCTTTTCGCTGGCAGCATGCGGCGGAAATGACAGCGGAGACGGCGGAGACGCTCAAGGTACAGATAAGAAAGAGATAACTTTAGCCTGTGTTGAAACTACTCAGGCATTAGTAGCAGAAGTGGTGCCTGTCATGGAAGAGCAGGGCTATACAGTAGAATATCAGGTGTTCGATAACAACATGAACACGCTGGCAGCTTGTAATGACGGCAGCGTAGATGCAGTATTTGTAGTTCACAAACCTTTTATGGAAAGCTTTAATGAAGGTAATGATGGCGACCTGGTAATGCTGGAGCCTTATGTATATACATCCTATATGGGACTGTTTTCGGAAAAGTATGACAGTATAGATGAAATCCCTGACGGCGCAACGATAGCCATTCCAAATGACGCCATGAATATGGACAGGGCGCTTAGAATCCTTGCATCAGGCGGACTTATTACTTTGGAAGAAGATGTTGAGCAATGTTCAACTACAGATATAAAAGAAAACCCTAAGGAATTACAATTTATGGATATGGACCAGACTCAGACTGTAAGATCCCTCGAAGATACAGACGCAGTAGTTGCATTCTTCAGTCATATGAGAAATGCGGGAAAGGATTTCAACACATACTTGTTGAAAGACAGCGACCCTAACGCTTACCCTACAGCCCTGGTCGTTAAAGAAGAAAATAAGGATGCTCAATGGGCCATAGACTTAAATAATGCATTTTTAAACGATGACATTAAAGCCTTTGCAGAAGAATATTACGGCGGACTTTACGAGTATTACGAATAATTGATATTGCTGAAAATGAGTATTAAAAACAATTATGAAGCGATGCAGGAAGCTTTGTCGATATTATTGGAATTGGAAAGACTTCCTGTAGGAATCAAATTTATCAAAACAAAAGAAGAATACGAAGCAGTTAAAGCCAAGGAGCCTAAAAGCGGCTTACCATACTGTACAGCGGTAGCCAAAGCAAGCAACAGCGGGGAATCATATAAGCTGGACATTGCTCACAACAGGTGTGCAGCAGCTTCTACCGCTCTGGGAATGCTTCCTGTGAGTGAATATAGACTTTCCGGACAAATGCATGCCGATCTCAAAGTGTATAAAGACTTGGAAGTAAGCAGAGGTGTGGCTCATGACATGGTATATTGTCAGGAAAAGAATTTTGGAGTCTTGGTGCAGCCTTTAGGCTTGTACGAAAAAGAAAAACCCGATGTGGTTATTCTGATTTCCACGCCTAAGTGGGCAATGCGGCTGCTTCAAGGCTACGCTTACAATTTCGGTCAGCTGAAGAACATAAAGATGGCCGGAATGTGTGCGATTTGCCAGGAATGTACGTCCTATCCTTTTGTAAAAAAACAGCCTAACGTTTCTATGCTGTGCGCAGGAACAAGGTGTGTAGGACAATGGAAAGAACACGAACTGGGAATAGGAATTCCGGCCGACATTCTCAGAGAACTAATCGATGGCATATGGCATACCATAGATCCGATGGAGCCTAAAAAAGTGAAAGAAAAACTCATGACCCGATTGCAAGAAGCGGGACTTGCAGTGCCGGATATCGATTTAAATAATAATTACTATAGTCATGCGTACGGCATACCTAAGAAATAATAAAAACACGTCTCACAATTTTGAGGAACTGTTTCAAAACAGAAACAGTTCCTTTTTCTGCTTCATGTATATTTTGCATATACAATTGCCTACAATTTTTTTGATGGCACTCGTGCTGCAATAAAATGTAATTAATTACATAAAAAGTCACATTTCAAAAATAAACCAAAATTACACAAAAATTTGCTTGATTATTTGACAGGTATATTATATAATAGTAGACTGCCACACAAAGTAATTTGTTAAGAATATAAGGAGTGATAAAGATGCCAAGACCTATAAAAGTAGGTAGAAAAGAACGTATGACATTCGCCAAGATCAACGAAGTCTGCGAGATGCCAAACCTTATACAGATTCAGACGGAATCGTATAACTGGTTCATCGAAGAAGGTCTGAGAGAAGTCTTTGAAGATATTTCTCCAATCAAAGACTATGCAGACAATCTCGTGCTTGAGTTCATTGATTATTCCATTTCAGACAATGCCAAATATGAGCAAGAGGAATGTAAGGAACGGGATGTCACGTACGCTGCTCCGCTTAAAGTGAAAGTAAGACTTATTAACAAAGAAACCGGAGAAGTAAAAGAGCAGGAAGTGTTCATGGGTGATTTCCCTATTATGACAGAAAAGGGAACGTTCATCTACAATGGTGCGGAAAGAGTCGTGGTTACTCAGCTGGTTCGTTCGCCTGGGCCTTATTACGACGTGACTTACGACAAATCCAACAACAAACTGTTTTCCACTACCATAATACCAAACAGAGGAGCATGGCTGGAATACGAGACCGACTCCAATGAAGTTATTTCGGTAAGAGTCGACCGTACCAGAAAGCAGCCGGTAACCACTCTGTTAAGGGCGTTGGGTTTTGGCAGCAACGAAGAGATTCTTGAAATCTTCGGAGAAGATCCAAGACTCAAGAAGACTCTTGAAAAGGATACTGCTTCCAATTATGAAGACGGTTTGAAAGAAATATATAAAAAACTGAGACCTGCGGAACCGCCTACGGTGGAAAGTGCAAGAGCTCTGCTTAATTCCCTGTTCTTCGACCCTAAGCGTTATGACTTGGCCAAGGTAGGAAGGTATAAATATAACAAGAAGCTGGGACTTTCCAACAGAATAAAAGGAGTTACAGCTGCTGAAGACGTAGTAGATCCTTCTACCGGGGAAATAATGGTTGAAAAGGGCCAGAAGATAAACAGACAGATGGCCATGGATATCGAGAACGCAGGTGTAGAATATATATATGCTTACGGTCTTGACAAAGACAAAGAAGACCAAGTAACTAAGATAATAGGAAATAACTTTGTTGATATCTCAAAATATGTAGACTTTGACACTACATCTCTTAAGATTGCAGACAAGGTGTTTTACCCTGTGCTGAAGGAAATTTTGGAAGCTGCTGATTCTGAAGACGAGCTGAAGGAGATGCTGGTAGACAGAAAGAACGACCTTTCTCCTAAGCATATAATAATAGAGGATATTATCGCTTCCATAAGTTATATATTGAATTTGAATTACGGCATCGGCTCCATTGATGATATAGACCATTTAGGCAACAGAAGACTGAGAACTGTAGGCGAATTGCTGCAGAATCAGTTCAGAATAGGTCTTGCCAGAATGGAAAGAGTAGTAAAAGAAAGGATGACCATTCAGGACATAGATGTGACTACTCCTCAGGCGTTGATGAATATCAGGCCTGTAACTGCGGCTATTAAGGAGTTCTTCGGAAGTTCACAGCTGTCGCAGTTTATGGACCAGAACAATCCGCTGGCTGAGTTGACTCACAAGAGGAGACTTTCGGCATTGGGACCAGGCGGCCTTTCCAGAGAAAGAGCCGGATTTGAGGTGCGAGACGTTCACCACTCCCATTACGGAAGAATGTGCCCTATAGAAACACCTGAAGGTCCGAACATCGGTCTTATAGGTTCATTGACTACTTACGGAATCATCAACCAATACGGCTTTATTGAAACTCCGTACAGAGTAGTTGATAAGGAAACTCACAGAGTAACTGATGAAATCCATTACCTTACCGCTGACGAGGAAGAGATGATGATAATCGCTCAGGCCAACGAGCCTCTTGACAGCGAAGGTCATTTCATCAACTCTAAAGTAGCGTCCAGAGGCGAACACGGAGAAATCGCCCTGATGCCGAGAGATCAGATAGACTACATGGACGTATCGCCAAAACAGGTAGTTTCAGTCGCTACAGCGATGATACCGTTCCTGGAAAACGATGACGCCAACCGTGCGCTGATGGGTTCCAACATGCAGAGACAGGCAGTTCCTCTTCTGGTTACTGAGGCTCCTATAGTCGGAACAGGAATGGAATACAAGGCAGCCAGAGATTCAGGCGTGGTGATCCTTGCCAAGGCAAGCGGTACTGTCGAATTTGTGGACGCTGAGACAATCGTAATAAGAAGAGATGACAACAACCAGACAGATGTCTACACGCTGTTGAAATTTAAGAGATCCAATCAGGGAACATGCATCAATCAGAGACCTATAGTAAGTCACGGAGAGCATATCGAGGAGGGAGAAGTTATCGCAGACGGACCTTCAACCGATTTAGGAGAGATAGCTCTCGGAAAGAACTTGCTGATAGGATTCATGACATGGGAAGGATACAACTATGAGGATGCTATCATCCTCAACGAAAGACTTCTCATGGACGATGTGCTGACCTCCCTTCATATAGAAGAATACGAGGCAGAAGCAAGAGATACCAAGCTTGGGCCTGAAGAAATAACAAGAGATATACCTAACGTAGGAGAGGATGCCCTTAAAGATTTGGACGAAGAAGGTATCGTCCGCATAGGTGCAGAGGTCGATTCATCAGACATCCTGGTAGGAAAGGTAACTCCTAAGGGAGAAACAGAGCTTACCGCTGAAGAAAGACTTCTCAGAGCCATATTCGGCGAAAAAGCCAGAGAAGTCAGAGATACTTCTTTAAGAGTACCTCACGGAGAAACAGGAATAGTAGTTGACGTTAAGATATTCTCAAGAGAGAACGGCGATGAGCTGCCTCCTGGAGTAAACAAATTGGTAAGATGTTATATCGCCACCAAGAGAAAGATAAACGTAGGAGACAAAATGGCAGGACGTCACGGCAATAAAGGTGTTATTTCAAGAATATTGCCGGAAGAAGACATGCCATTCCTGGAAAACGGTCAGCCTCTGCAGGTAATGCTTAACCCGCTGGGCGTACCTTCCCGAATGAACGTAGGACAGGTACTGGAGGTTCACTTGGGATTAGCTGCCAAGAAAAAAGGCTGGTACATTTCCACCCCTGTATTTGATGGAGCTACAGAAAAAGATATAATCGGCCTCTTAGATGAATGCGGTTATCCAAAGACAGGAAAGCTGCTGCTGAGAGACGGAAGAACGGGAGAACCGTTTGACAATACGGTAACCGTAGGATACATGTATATGCTCAAACTTCACCATCTGGTAGATGATAAGATACATGCAAGAAGTACAGGTCCTTATTCCATGGTTACACAGCAGCCGCTGGGCGGAAAAGCTCAATTCGGAGGCCAACGTTTCGGAGAGATGGAAGTGTGGGCGCTGGAAGCATATGGCGCCGCATATACCCTTCAGGAAATTCTTACTGTTAAATCCGATGATATCGTAGGAAGAGTTAAAACTTACGAAGCCATCGTAAAAGGTGAGAATATCCCTACTCCTGGTATACCGGAATCCTTCAAGGTTCTTATCAAGGAAATGCAGGCTCTGGGTCTGGATGTAAAGGTGTTGTCGGAAGATAACGAAGAGATTCAGATTAAAGAGGCTTCAGAGTATGATGACGACCTTCCTAACATTGAAGGAATAATGGACTTGGAGAGCGAGCTGGAAAACGATAAAAAACTTTTTGAAGAAGGCTTCAGCGAAGAAACATCCGGTGAGGATGAAGAGGAAGACGATGACATGTTTGATGGAGAAGAACTTTCAGACATGGATTTTGAAGATGATTTCAAGAGTGAGTAATTGAAGAAAGGGGAGGGGCTCCTTGAATAACAACAATAACGATTATGAGTTAAACAATTTTGAATCCATACAGATCAGCTTGGCATCACCGGAAAAGATCCTTGAATGGTCCCATGGCGAGGTAACCAAGCCTGAGACCATCAACTACAGGACTCTTAAACCTGAGAGAGACGGCCTTTTCTGCGAAAGAATTTTCGGACCTATGAAGGACTGGGAATGCCATTGCGGAAAGTATAAAAGGATAAGATATAAAGGCATAGTGTGCGACCGCTGCGGAGTTGAAGTTACCAAAGCCAAGGTAAGAAGAGAGAGAATGGGACACATCAAACTGGCTGCCCCTGTTTCTCACATATGGTACTTCAAGGGAATTCCGTCGAGAATGGGACTTTGCCTTGATATAACTCCCAGAAATCTGGAAAAAGTCCTCTATTTTGCCGCATATATAGTGACAGATCCTGGAGATACAGACCTGGTATATAAGGAAATCCTCACTGAGCAGCAATACAGAGAAAAGAGAGACGAGTACGGAGACAGGTTCAAAGCTGCAATGGGTGCCGAAGCTATCAAAAAGCTTTTGATGGATATAGATTTGGACGAACTTTCAGAAGACCTGAGAGAAAAACTTAAAGCAGCCAGCGGCCAGAAGAAGATAAGAATCGTCAGAAGGCTGGAAGTAATCGAAGCCTTAAGACATTCCGGCAACAGACCTGAGTGGATGATCATGGATGTAATTCCTGTAATACCTCCTGACATCAGACCTATGGTACAGCTGGACGGCGGAAGATTTGCCACTTCCGATTTGAACGACTTGTATAGACGAGTTATAAACAGAAACAATAGACTTAACAGATTGCTGGAGCTGGGCGCTCCTGACATCATAGTCAGAAATGAAAAGAGAATGCTTCAGGAAGCTGTCGATTCTCTCATAGATAACGGAAGAAGAGGAAGAGCTGTTACAGGACCCGGTTCAAGACCGCTCAAATCTCTGTCGGATATGCTTAAAGGTAAGCAGGGAAGATTCAGACAGAATCTGCTCGGTAAGCGCGTTGACTATTCCGGACGTTCAGTAATCGTAGTAGGACCTGAGCTTAAGTTCTACCAGTGCGGACTTCCTAAGAAGATGGCTCTGGAACTGTTCAAACCTTTCATAATGAAAGAGCTGGTTGAACAGGGCTATGCTCACAACATCAAGAGCGCCAAGAGAATGGTGGAAAAGGTACGCCCTGAAGTTTGGGACGTATTGGAAGGCGTCATCAAAGAGCATCCTGTAATGCTTAACCGTGCGCCGACACTGCACAGACTGGGAATACAAGCATTTGAGCCGATCCTGGTTGAAGGTAAGGCAATCAAGCTGCACCCGCTGGTTTGTACGGCCTTCAATGCTGACTTCGACGGAGACCAGATGGCAGTTCACGTGCCGCTTTCTGTAGAAGCCCAGTCAGAAGCCAGATTCCTGATGCTTTCAGTAAACAACATTCTGGCTCCAAAGGATGGTTCACCTATTACTACGCCAACTCAGGACATGATACTGGGAAGTTATTATCTGACTCATCCGGGAATAGAAGAAAGAAATTCCTATGCTGAAAAGGGCGACGGAAAGGTATTTACAGACCTGGACGAAATGCTGATGGCATATCAGACAGGAGCTGTAGGCATCCATGCAAAAGTTAAGGTAAGAATGTATAAAGATGCCAACGACCCGGGCAAACTGGTAGAGTCCAATGTAGGAAGATTTATTTTCAACCAGGGCATACCGCAGGATCTGGGATTTGTCGACAGAACAGTAGACCCGTATAGCCTGGAAGTTGATTTCCTTTGCGATAAAAAGAGGTTGGGCGCTATAATCGACAAGTGCTACCGTAAGCATGGCAATACCGGTACCGTAATCATGTTGGACTACATCAAGTCCATGGGATATAAGTATTCTACCAAGGCTGCAGTAACCATAAGTATAAGCGATATGGAAATACCTGAAGCTAAGGAGAAAATCATAGCTCAGGCTGAAAGCGATGTAGATAAGTATGAAAAAGCTTATCGCATGGGCTTCATGTCTCAGCAAGAAAGATACGAAAAAATCATAGAAATCTGGAACAAAGCTACCGACGACGTCGCTGACGCTCTGATGGATTCCTTGGGAACCCTTAACAACTTGTACATCATGGCCAACTCCGGCGCCAGAGGAAGCAAGAACCAGATAAGACAGATAGGCGGAATGCGTGGTCTCATGGCCAACGCTACAGGTAAAACCGTAGAAATCCCTATCAAAGCCAATTTCCGTGAAGGATTGTCTGTATTGGAATACTTCATTTCCTCCAACGGAGCAAGAAAAGGTCTGGCCGATACAGCCCTTCGTACGGCAGACTCAGGTTACTTGACAAGAAGACTGGTAGACGTTTCTCACAGTGTCATAGTAAGAGAATATGACTGCGGTACTTATGAAGGCGTAGAAGTAAGAGCGTTTACGGACGGAAAAGAAGTAATTGAGCCGCTGAAGCAGAGAATCGTGGGAAGAACCGCATTGGTGGATATCGTAGACCCTAATACGGGAGACATTCTTGTTGAACAGAACGAAGAAATCCTTGAAGACGCAGCAGACAAAATAGAGGCTGCAGGCATTGAGACAGTGGCTATACGTTCTGTAATGACATGCCATTCAAGGACCGGCATATGCGCTAAATGCTACGGCAGAAACCTGGCAACAGGAGAGGAAGTCAACATCGGAGAAGCTGTCGGTATAACTGCTGCTCAGTCTATCGGAGAACCCGGTACTCAGCTTACCATGAGAACCTTCCACACCGGAGGTGTTGCCGGCGGAGATATCACACAAGGTCTTCCTAGAGTAGAGGAACTTTTCGAAGCAAGAAAACCTAAAGGTATTGCAGAGATATGTGAAGCTGACGGCGAAGTAATCTCCATCGAAGGCCGCAAGGACAACAAGACTGAGGTCAAGGTACGCGGTGAAGAGGAAGACAGGATATATGTCATCCCTTACGGCGCCAGACTCAATGTCAGAGAGGGAGACAAGGTATATGCCGGAGGACAGATTACAAGAGGACCTCTCAATCCGCATGACATATTGAGACTCAATGGAGTAGAGGGTGTTTATCAGTACCTGCTCAAAGAAGTACAGAGAGTATACAAACAGCAAGGTGTTGATATAAACGATAAGCATATAGAAGTTATAGTAAGCCAGATGCTTTCCAAATATAAGATAGAGGATTCGGGAGATACGGATCTTCTTCCGGGAGGACTGTACGGCAAGTATGAAATTGAGGAAGCTAACGAAGCTGCGGTGGCAGCAGGAGGAGAACCTTGCGTAGCCAACAGAGTATTGCTGGGTATAACCAAAGCATCATTGGCAACCAACTCATTCCTTTCAGCTGCATCCTTCCAGGAAACTACAAGAGTGCTGACTGATGCCGCTATCAAAGGCAAGAATGACAAGCTTGTCGGCCTCAAGGAAAACATCATGATCGGTAAACTTATCCCGGCGGGAACGGGAATGAAGCGTTACAAGAACATAGAACTTGACTATGGTGTAAACGCAGAAATCATGGAAAGCTATGAACGCCAGAAGGAAATGGAAAATATGCAGGTTCCTGAAGACGCTATTTTCCCGGAAGCAGAAAAATATCAGGAAACGGTGGACTCCATGCTGAACGCTGACGTTCCTGAAACGCCGGATATCATAGATTTAGATTAGCCATAGGCTTAGCCACTAGCTATAGGCGTATCAGAATTAGCTATAGGCGAATCAGAATTGGATTGACATTTGATACATGTCTGTGATAAACTAATGTTTAGTTTTGGGCAAGAGCAGGTCTGGACAAAAGTCCAGACCGGTTCTTGTGTAAAAATATCATTTTAAGATTGGAAGAAAGGAGAAAAAGGATGCCTACTATTAATCAATTAGTACGTGAAGGCAGAACCAGCGCTGTTAAAAAGTCAACAGCTCCTGCGCTGAACAAGGGAATGAATTCACTTAAGAGAGTAGCTACGGATACTCATTCACCTCAGAAAAGAGGCGTTTGCACATCTGTAAAGACTGTTACTCCTAAGAAGCCTAATTCAGCTTTGAGAAAGGTTGCCAGAGTACGTCTGACTAATGGTATCGAAGTAACTGCTTACATTCCTGGAATTGGTCACAACCTTCAGGAACACAGCGTTGTACTCATCAGAGGCGGAAGAGTAAAAGACCTCCCTGGTGTAAGATACCACATCATCAGAGGAACTCTTGATACAGCCGGTGTTGCCAACAGACTTCAGGCCCGCTCAAAATACGGAGCAAAGAGACCTAAGAAGAAATAGGAACTTTCTGGCAATGTCCCCGGGCGACAGCCGAGGATTATGACAGAACAAGTAGGGTAGAGCATTCTTTTTATAACATAAGAAAGCTCACGGCAGCTGTCACAAGCCAGCCGAATACCCCCGGCAAACTGAAGGCTTTATTGCGGGACCTTCAGAGTAATCTTTTCCGATGGAAAAGGTGAAGAGAATGCGCAAAGAACAGTATATTTTAATGTGCAGTATCGCTTTGTACTAGATAAGACAGAATCAAGGCGATAAGCAAGGAGGTAAGAGAAGTGTCAAGAAAAGGTAATATACCAAAAAGAGACGTACTTCCGGATCCGGTTTACGGCAGCGTTGCTGTAGCTAAATTGATCAACGGCATCATGCTCGATGGCAAAAAGGGAACTGCTCAGGCCATCGTTTACGGTGCATTTGATACCATCAAAGAACAGACAGGCGAGGAACCGCTGGAAGTATTTGAAAAGGCATTGAACAACATCATGCCTGTATTGGAAGTAAAAGCAAAGAGAATCGGTGGAGCCAACTATCAGGTTCCTGTAGAAGTAAGACCTGACAGAAGACAGACTCTGGGATTAAGATGGCTTGTAAAGTATACCAGAGCAAGAGGCGAAAGAACTATGGCTGAAAGACTGGCTAAAGAGCTTATGGATGCAGCCAACAACACCGGAGCTTCAGTAAAGAAGAAGGAAGATACTCACAAGATGGCGGAAGCCAACAGAGCATTCGCTCATTTCCGCTGGTAATCGCTCGTTTAGTGCAAACGGTTTATGCGGTTATATTTCGCGCGGCTTATATTTCGCGCGAGTCTACAATATACAATAATGCAGAAGGGAGGATATATAGATGCCAAGAAAGTTTCCTTTGGAAAAGACAAGAAACATTGGTATTATGGCTCACATAGATGCGGGCAAGACGACTACCACAGAAAGAATTCTGTTCTATACCGGCAGAACACACAAGCTGGGCGAAACTCATGAAGGCGCAGCCACTATGGACTGGATGGAACAAGAGCAGGAACGTGGTATTACTATAACCTCTGCTGCTACTACAGCACAATGGAAGGATACAAGAATCAATATCATAGATACACCGGGGCACGTGGACTTTACCGTTGAAGTAGAAAGATCCTTAAGGGTTTTGGACGGCGCGGTAACAGTATTATGTGCAAAAGGCGGCGTAGAGCCACAGTCAGAGACTGTTTGGAGACAAGCTGAAAAATACGGCGTACCTAGAATGATCTTTGTAAATAAAATGGATATAATGGGTGCAGATTTCTTTAGAGTTGTCGGAATGGTAAAAGACAGACTCAAAGCTAACGCTGTTCCTGTTCAACTGCCAATAGGTGCTGAAGATACTTTCGTAGGAATTATCGACTTAGTAGAAATGAAGGCAGAGATTTATAAAGACGAATTAGGTAAGGAATACGATATTACCGATATTCCTGACGACATGAAAGAACTGGCAAACGAATGGAGAGAAAAGCTGGTAGAATCTGTTGCAGAAACTGATGAAGAGCTTATGATGAAGTTCCTCGAAGGAGAGGAACTCACAGTAGATGAGATCAAAACTGTAATAAGAAAAGAGACCATAGCTGGAAGAATGGTTCCGATGCTGTGCGGAAGCGCTTACAGAAACAAGGGTGTACAGATGATGCTGGATGCGGTAATCGACTATATGCCGTCACCTCTTGATATCCCTCCTATTAAGGGTGTTAACCCTGACACAGGAGAAGAGGATGTGAGACACACAAGCGACACCGAGCCTTTCTCAGCTTTGGCCTTCAAGATCATGGCAGACCCGTTCGTAGGTAAGCTGGCATTCTTCAGAGTATATTCCGGAACTCTTCAGTCAGGTTCTTATGTATATAACTCAACAAAGGGCAAGAAGGAAAGAATCGGAAGAATCCTTCAGATGCATGCCAACAAGAGAGAGGAAATCCAGGAAGTATACGCAGGTGATATAGCTGCTGCTGTAGGACTGAAAGATACTACCACAGGTGATACTCTCTGCGATGAAAAACATGAGATAATTCTGGAATCCATGGAATTCCCTGATCCTGTAATAGAAATAGCTATCGAGCCTAAGACTAAGGCAGGACAGGAAAAAATGGGTATTGCTCTTGCAAAGCTGGCTGAGGAAGACCCTACATTCAAAACTTACACCAACGAAGATACCGGACAGACTATTATCGCAGGAATGGGAGAACTCCACCTGGAAATCATAGTTGACAGACTTCTCCGTGAATTTAAGGTTGAAGCTAACGTAGGTAAGCCTCAGGTTTCATACAAAGAAACTATCACTACTACTGCTGATGTAGACCATAAGTACGCTAAGCAGTCCGGCGGACGCGGACAGTACGGTCACGTTAAGATCAGAATTTATCCTAGAGACCCTGGCGCAGGCTTTGAATTTAAGAATTCCATCGTCGGAGGAGCTATTCCTAAGGAATACATTCCAAAGATTGAAGAAGGTATCAAAGAAGCTATGCAGAACGGCCCTATTGCGGGATATCAAGTAGTAGACGTAGGCGTAGAACTGTATGACGGTTCTTACCACGAGGTAGACTCTTCAGAAATGGCATTTAAGATTGCGGCTTCGATGGCATTCAGAGAAGCAGTTAAGAAGGCTAAGCCTGTTCTTTTGGAACCTATATTCAAAGTTGAAGTTACTGTTCCTGAAGAATATATGGGTGACGTAATCGGCGATATTTCTTCAAGAAGAGGAAGAATAGAAGGCTCCGAGATGAATCTGGGAGCTGTGGCAGTAAGAGGTATGGTTCCGCTGTCAGAAATGTTCGGATATGCAACAGACCTGCGTTCCAAGACTCAGGGACGCGGTGTATACGTAATGCAGATGGACCATTTCGAAAAGCTGCCTGATAACTTATTGGAAAAAATAAACAAATAACTTTTAATATTTAAATATTATGACCTTTTAGGAGGAACGAAGAAAATGGCAAAACAGAAGTTTGAAAGAACAAAACCGCATATTAATATCGGAACCATAGGCCATGTAGACCATGGAAAGACAACGCTGACAGCAGCAATAACTAAGGTTCTGCATCAGAGATATGGACTGGGCCAGGATGTAGCATTCGACCAGATCGACAAGGCACCGGAAGAAAAGGAAAGAGGAATCACAATTTCCACAGCGCACGTAGAGTATGAGACACCAAACAGACACTACGCACACGTAGACTGCCCGGGGCACGCTGACTATGTAAAGAACATGATCACAGGAGCAGCGCAGATGGACGGAGCAATCCTGGTAGTAGCAGCAACAGACGGACCGATGCCGCAGACAAGAGAGCACATACTGCTTTCAAGACAGGTAGGAGTACCATATATCATCGTATTCCTGAACAAGTGCGACATGGTAGATGATGAAGAGCTGTTAGACCTGGTAGAGATGGAAGTAAGAGAGCTTCTGGACGAATATGAATTCCCGGGAGACGATACACCGATCATCAGAGGATCAGCACTGATGGCACTGGAAGATCCATCAGGACCTTGGGGAGATAAGATAGTAGAGCTGTTTGAAGCAGTAGACAGCTACATTCCAGAGCCACAGAGAGATAACGACAAGCCATTCCTGATGCCGGTAGAGGACGTATTCTCAATCACAGGAAGAGGAACGGTAGCAACAGGAAGAGTAGAGAGAGGAACACTGGAAGTTGGAAACGAAGTAGAGATCGTAGGACTGACAGATGAGAAGAGGAAAGTCGTAGTAACAGGAGTGGAGATGTTCAGAAAGCTGCTTGACAAGGCAGAGACAGGAGACAACATCGGAGCACTTTTGAGAGGCGTACAGAGAAACGAGATAGAGAGAGGACAGGTACTGTGCCAGCCTGGGACAATACATCCGCATACAAAGTTCAAGGGCGAGGTATATGTACTGAAGAAAGAGGAAGGTGGAAGACATACACCGTTCTTCAATGGATATAGACCGCAGTTCTACTTCAGAACGACAGACGTAACAGGAGATCTGAAGCTGCCGGAGGGAGTAGAGATGTGCATGCCGGGAGATAACATCACAATGGAGATCGACCTGATCACACCGATAGCGATAGAAGAAGGATTGAGATTCGCCATCAGAGAAGGTGGAAGAACAGTAGGATCCGGAGTAGTAACAGAGATCATCGAGTAAGATATCGAAGGCTCTGAGATAAAGGGGATGCCCATCAACGCAGGAAAGCGTTGAGAGGGCATCCCTTTTCGTATGGAGAGAGCTTATGCGGTAGCGGGCAGAGAGGCTCGGCGCTCATTTGTGCGGGGGGGGCAAGTCAAATGTTATCCGGAATTCAAATTATCTTATCCGATTGGATAACAATTTGCGGAATCCGGATAACAAGGTAACCGAAAACGGGGGAACCGTATCCGCCCGGATAACAAAACCCCAATTTCGGATAACATTGTATGCGATATGTGGCAATTGCGCCTCCAACCGCCCACCCAACAATTGCGCCTCCAACCGCCACCCAACAATTACCCTACCAACAAACCTTTTGACATCCATACAGCTCTGCGGTAAAATAAAATGATATTGCTTTACAGATAATATTATTATTAAATGGTGACGAATAATGGATTTAGGAAATTTTTTCATTTACTCGGAGCAAATTGAAGAAAGAGGGTTGGATATAGGATTTAACCTTTACAGTGCAGGACATTTGGTTTGGCTGGCAGCTATCCTAGCTGCAGCATTGATAGCAAGCCAGCTTTATAAGAAGGCAACTGTAAGAGGACGTATAAAAGCAAAAAAAGTTTTTGCTGTAGCCATCCTCGTGTCAGAAATCTTGAAAGATACGGTTTTGGCTGTGCTGGGAGCCAATATGATAGAGTATCTGCCATTACACCTGTGCAGCTTTACAATACTGATAATGTTACTTCATTCTTACGGACATTGGCAGAACATAACAGCTCAGCTTCTGGCATATGCCATGTTTCCGGGAGCTGTAGCCGCATTGCTGTTTTGCAACTGGACTGAATATCCGTTTTTTAATTATATGAATATACATAGTTTTCTCTTTCACGGATGGATCGTAATTTATTTTTTCATGATTTATGCCGGAAGAGAGATTACGCCCAATTATAGAGGACTATGGAAGTCAGCAGGGATAATGTTTATAGTTGCCATACCGGTGTACATTTTTAATTTGATCTTCGATACCAATTATCTATTCTTAAATGAAGCTTCAGAGGGTTCACCGTTGGTGATAGTTTGGGATATCTTTGGCACTAGGCTGGGGGCGCCCGGGTATTTAACGGGAATAGTGCTGATGGTGCTGATAATATTTCATATTTTATATATGCTATATAAATTATTAGATATCATTCGCGGTAAAAAAAGGGGGATATGAGATGAAAGCAAAGAAAATCGAAAAGAAACGCCAGCGGCCTGAAATATGTCTGTCGCTTAACTGTGCAACCATGGAGGAAATCAAAGAAGAGATAGAAAAGTATAAAGACTTTTGTCAAATCGTTGAATGGTGTGCAGATAAAACCTTGGGAACAAGTATGCTTACTCAGGGGGAGCTGACAGCTCGAATCAAGGAGATTAAGAGCATGTGTCCCGGCAAGAAGATTATTGTAGATTATAAAGGCGACACTCAAACAGGAAATAGGATTCAGAAATGGGCTATGGGATATGCCGACATAATCGATGTGGATGCAGAAAATCCAAGCTTGTCACGACTTATAAGGGAAGCAAAACGGAAAAAGACTAAAGTTTTGGTATCCTATCACAACTTTGACAAGATGATGTCCAGAGACGAGATAGCAGAAAAGTTCCTCAGGTTGGAAATGACCGGCGCAGATATACTTAAAGTAGCTTGTTATGCAACTAAGGAATCGGATACTTATGCGATGCTGGAAGGAGCCGCAGCTTATTCACAGCTTAGAAAGCATCGCCCGATAGTGGCCATCGCCATGGGAGAAGAAGGGCAGACCAGCAGAGTATGCGCAGGTGATTTCGGCTCGGTAATAAGCTATGCGTGCGGAAGCAAGCCTACGGCGCCCGGACAGTTTAACGCAAAAGACCTATCCAAATATTTGGATATCTATTACGGAGAAAAGTAACATGGAGCCTATCATAAAAATAGACAATCTGATATTTGAATATAAGAAGGCGGAAGAAGACCAGCCTGTGCGGGCTATTGACGATATAAGCCTTGAAATAGAAAAGGGCAGCTTTACCGCCATATTGGGCAAAAATGGTTCAGGCAAATCTACTCTGGCAAAGAATCTCAATGGACTTTTACTCCCTACCAGCGGCGTAATATATGTCAACGGGTATGATACCGCCGATGACGAGCACATATGGGATGTGCGCCAGTCAGCCGGCATGGTGTTTCAAAACCCCGATAATCAGCTGGTATCTGCCATTGTGGAGGACGACGTGGCCTTCGGTCCGGAAAATCTCGGAATAGAACCTGCAGAAATAAGACGCAGGGTGGATAAAGCTCTGGACGATGTCAATATGGGTGCATATAAAGGGAAACCGCCGCATCTTCTTTCGGGCGGACAGAAACAGAGAGTGGCCATAGCAGGCGTCGTGGCCATGAAGCCAACTTGTATCATATTCGACGAGCCTACGGCAATGCTTGACCCGAAGGGGCGCAGCGAGATAATGTCTATAATCAGCGAACTGCATGCTGAAGGCATAACGGTTATTCTTATCACTCACTTTATGGAAGAGGCTGTAGACGCTGACAGAGTCATTATAATGCATGATGGTAAAATTTTTCTTGATGGGACACCGCAGGAGGTATTTGCGCAAAGGGACAAAATCCTCTCTGTGAATCTGGATATACCTATGGTGGTCGAATTAGCTGATAAGCTCAGGGATTGCGGTATAGATGTACCTGAAAATATTATTAAAACGGAAGAAATGGTTGATTATTTATGTCAATACGAGTAGAAAATTTAAAACATATATATGATAAAGGGATGCCTACCGAATCTCTGGCGCTGGACAACATCAGTTTCCAGGTGGAAGATGGACAGATGTTCGGAATAATCGGACATACCGGCTCAGGCAAATCCACCTTGCTGCAGCATCTCAACGGACTTTTGAAGCCGGAGGAAGGCCATATATTTATAGGAGATGTAGATATAACATCTCCTGATATTGCCATGACAGAAATCAGGAAGAGAATAGGTTTGGTGTTTCAATATCCTGAGTATCAGCTGTTTGAAGAGACTGTAGCAAAGGATGTGGCTTTTGGACCCCGCAATCTGGGATTGTCTGAAGAGGAGATAGAAGAGCGGGTAAAAGAAGCTATTGAACTGGTAGGTCTTGACTATGAAGTGTTTAAGGACAGATCGCCTTTTGACCTTTCAGGCGGGCAAAAGAGAAGAGTTGCTATAGCCGGCGTTATAGCCATGAGACCTGAGGTGCTGATTTTAGACGAGCCGACTGCAGGGCTTGACCCTAAGGCGCATAAGGATGTGCTTATGATGGTAGAGGAAGTCCATAGAAGGACAGGCAATATAACCATATTGGTTTCCCATAATATGGCGGACATAGCAAGGCTGTGCGATAATATCCTGGTTATAGATGGGGGCAAAGTAGTAACTGTCGGAACTCCCAAAGAAGTTTTCGCCCACAGGCAAGAACTTTCAGCGGTTGGCCTCGATTTGCCTCCTATAACCCAGCTTACCGAAGCTTTGCGGCAGAGAGGAATGGATATACCGGATACGATACTTTCGGTAGATGAGGCCGCTGAAGAAATCGCAAAGGCTTTGGGAAGAAAAAGGAATGCTCAATAGCAGAAAAATTTTTATGAACAAAAGGATTACAACTGATGATTAGAGATATAACTCTCGGACAGTATTTCCCAGGGGATTCCTGGGTGCACAAACTGGACCCAAGGATCAAGATAATAGCTACGCTTTTATTTTTGATAGAGCTGTTTATTGTGGACAACTTCATAGGTTTTGCCATAGCTGCTGTGGCCTTAGGAATAGTGATCAGCGTTTCTAAGGTTCCCGTAAGCTATATAATGAGAGGTCTTAAGCCGATAATAATAATATTGCTTTTTACTTTTGCTCTTAACATTTTCATGGTGGACGGCCGAGTGCTTTGGCAATGGAAATTCCTTAGGATTACGGAAGAAGGTTTAGAACTTGCCATATTTATGGCCATAAGGCTGGTGCTTTTGCTGATGGGCTCATCTATGCTGACATTGTGCACAAGACCTTTAGCTTTGACGGATGGTATAGAAAGACTGCTTTCGCCTTTTAAGAAAATAGGTCTTCCTGCCCACGATATAGCTATGATGATGACTATAGCTTTACGCTTCATACCTACTCTGCTGGAGGAAGCTGACAAGATAATGAAAGCTCAACAGGCCAGGGGAGCTGATTTTGAAAGCGGCAACATCATAAGAAGGGCCAAGAGCTTGATACCGATTCTTGTACCTTTGTTTGTGAGCGCTTTCAGGATAGCACAGGACTTGGCGCTGGCCATGGAGGCCAGATGTTATCGAGGCGGAGAAAACAGAACAAGAATGAATGCGATGAAGCTGGTCGGAAGAGATTATCTGGCCATGGCGCTTATGGCGGCTTTTCTGGCTGTAATAATCATAGAATCGATAATATTTTAATTTCCATACATTTTGTTTATTCAACAAGGATAGAAAATGAGACAGAGAAACATTAAAAACTTGCAGGAAAAGCTGGATATGAATTCCAGCTTTTTGATAGAAAACCCTAAGGAGTTGAAAGGAAGATGGCATGCCGTATTCGGCAACGATAACCCCATTTGCCTGGAAATCGGCTGTGGAAAGGGTCGCTTCATAACGAGCCGCGCTATGGATCACCCAGAGCAAAATTATATAGCTATAGAGGGCCAGTCCAACGTGGTGCTTCGGGCGCTCCAGAAGGCTGAAGAAAATTCTATTGCCAATCTAAGAATTTTCATCACCTACGTGAGTGATTTGAAGGAATACTTCGACGAAGGGGAACTAAGCACCGTATACCTGAACTTCAGCGACCCGTGGCCAAAAGCGCGCCACGCCAAGAGGCGGCTTACTTACAGAGACAGATTGAAAAATTATAAGGAAGTGCTTTCGCCGGGCGGTTTTATAGAATTCAAGACTGATAACGACGGACTTTTTGAATTTACTCTGGGAGAAATAGAAGCCGCAGGTTTTGAGATAATCGAAGCAACGTGCGACCTGCATGGCGATATGCAGGATAATATATCCGGCGAGCGGTTGGTTGAGTGTTCCGCTGAGCTGACTGGCGAGCGGTCTGTTTTTGCGGCAGATGCCGCCGCATATCTGACAGAATATGAAGAAAAGTTTATGGTGCTGGGTAAGAATATAAATTATGTAAGGTTTTGACGCTTCACTCCTAAAGAATAAAAATTCGTGGAGTTTATATTCTGCGGCTTTAAGAACTACGGCCTTTCGCTGCAGACATTCTATTTCAGATCGCTAAAATACTCAGATTCTAAAACAGTTACGTTGGCATCGGCATAATCCAGAGGCTCAAGGCCGTTAGAGGCGATATACTCATCTACCTTTATCCATGTGACTGCCAGAGGAGCCTCATATTTCTCATTGTATTCCCAATATTCATCATAGGTCATCCCCAGACCTTGGGCGTAATTTTCTATCAAAGCCCTGCCTTCCTCAAGCTCCTCGATGGAACTTCTCATGTTTTGAACATAAGTCTTGATTTCTGCTTGCGTAGGAGTGAGACCGTGTTCATCAGCAAACTTTTTGTATACCATCTCTCGTTTAAGGGACTGCAGTGTTTCGTCTTCAGGGTTCTCATAATCCAGAGGACTGTTTTTATATGAGTTATATCTCACTTCAAAATATTCCTTGCTTATGTATTCCCCTTCAATGATGCAGACAGCGTCGGATTTTGATTTATTATCATCTTCACCTTCGAATTTGCTTGTAGATACTGTAGCAAATATTAAAACGGCTGACACCAGTAAAATCAGCGATAATGCGGTAAGTTTTTTTGTAAGGTTCTTTTTCATAATGCGTCTCACATATCAACAATAAAGCTGCAGCATATTTAATTAATTATGGAAAAACTCATTTTATTATTTTTACAATAGCATGTAAATGTTTTTTTGTCATCATTTTTATTAAAACCGGCGGGTTATTTCAGCTCAGGTTATAGATGAACCCAATGGGAGTATCCGTACCAAATAAAAAACAAACTTCCGTCTGGTCGTAAGCCGGCATGCTGCGCGGTATATACAATGGCAGCTCTGTATGCTGACGGAAGTCTGTTCCTGAATTTTCATCCATTCTTTAAGTCGATTTAAAATTTTATATATTCAGCAGGATCTACGTACGCACCGCCTTTAAGCATTTCAAAGTGCAGGTGGGCAGGCTCCAGCGATTCGAAAAGGCCTGTAGAACCTACGCCGCCGATTATCTGTCCTGCAGTCACCACATCTCCGACTTCGACCATTTCTGCGGTGGAAAGATTTGAGTAGATAGTTACCATGTCATTTGAATGGGTTATCTCTACAGAAGTGCCATAACGGTCGTCCTCATAGACAGCTGTAACGGTACCGTCAGCAGCAGCTACCACTTGAGTATCTTTCGGAGCCTCTATATCCGTTCCGCAGTGGGTCATGTACTGATCCAGCGTTACCGAATAGATAAGCTGATCCATGGAATAAGGATTGGTAACCACAGCGGAATCATCCTTTACAGGATTGATAAAACTGCTTGAGCCGGCTTGACCGCTTCCCTGCTCCAGACTGTCTACCGTAGGTATGTCCGTAGAAGCCTCGGCAGAACTTTCAGGGGCTTGCACTTGGGAATTGTCAGCTTCCTTTTGACCGTCGGTCTTGGTATCTTCTGAAACGAGAATGTCATCAGTACTATCGTTTATTTTATCTATATTGGATTTCACCGTAAAAATTGAAGTCAGAGCTATTACACAAAATGCCAGCATAAGGACGATGGCTACTTTGTCTTTTTCTTTTTTCTTCTGTACTTGACGCATAATTTCACCTCCAGTTACCTATATTGTTAGCAAAAAAGCTGATTTTCATACAGGTTGAAACTTGTAATAATTGCAAGTTCGTAATATAATTGAGTATTATTTGCTGGATGGAGGAATCATAATGACAGATATGTTTTTTGCTTCGCAAAACGGAAGAGAAATTCCTAAAGAAGATAAAATATTTGGAATCAGCAATCGTGCAAAAGCTATGATTGCCAGAGAAGGTAAAGATAAAGTGGTCAATGCGACCATAGGAGCGCTTTTGGATGATGACGGAAAGCTTATGGTATTGTCATCTGTCAGCGATGTTTTTAAAACTTTAGATATGGCTGAGTGCGCTGAATACGCTCCGATAGCTGGAACGCCGGGATTTAGGGAAGCAGTAAAAAAAGATTTGCTCAGAAGCTTTCAGCCTACGAGCTATGTTGAAGCCGTAGCCTCTCCGGGAGGCACCGGCGCATTGAAAAACGCCGTTTCCAATTATTCTTCCCCGGGAGACAGCATTTTAGTCGCTGATTGGTATTGGGGACCGTATAAGACCATAGCTCAGGAACACGGCAGAAACCTTGTTACTTTCCGCATGTTTGATGAAAATGACAATTTCGACACGGCTTCCTTCGAGGAAAAAGTGAAAGAGCTTTTGGCAAAACAAGAAAGGCTGGTTGTCATATTAAATACGCCTGCCCACAATCCGACAGGATATGCTATGGATGAAGACGATTGGAAGGCGGTTTCGAGCATTTTAGGCAGAACTGAAAAAACCAAGAAAATTGCTCTTGTGGCTGACGTGGCATATATAGACTTTGCCGGAGAAGAAGAGGAAAGCAGAATGTTTCTGCCGTTCCTTGAGAAAATGCCGGACAATGTTTTAGTTTTAGTTGCCCATAGCTTGTCCAAGTCCTATACTCTTTACGGCATGAGGTGCGGCGCATTGATATGTATGGCCAAGACCAGAGAAATTGCCGAAGAGTTCAAATCAGTATGCGAGTTTTCATCCAGGGGAAGCTGGTCCAACTGCGCCAGAGCGCCTCAGGTGATTTTACAAAAGATATATGAAGACGACCGGCTTTTGCAGAAAGTTATGGAAGAGCGTAAGAATTGCAGGGATATGCTGCTTAAGAGGGGCGCCGCTTTCAAAAAAGCTGCTGAAGAGGCAGGACTTGAGATGGTTCCTTTCCGCGGAGGATTTTTTGCTACGGTTCCTTGTGAGGCTCCGGATAAGGTTTCTGCACAGCTGGAAACGATGGGCATATTTACGGTGCCTTTTACCAAGGGTATAAGAGTGTCCCTCGCTTCCGTGAAAGAAGAAAAGTGCAGAGAGCTTCCTAAGGCTATAAAAGAAGCGATAAAATCAAAATAATGGAAAATATTGACATTTAATCCCTCCGGTGTTAAAATTAAAATGCAAAGGGATACTGGAAGGGAGAAAATATGAGTGAAGAAAAGGAGTTTGCTTTTAATATTAAAGAGCACATAGGGGTAATCAATACTTATTCCAGCGGATGGACGAAAGAACTTAATCTGGTAGAATGGAACGGCAACAACGCCAAGTTTGATATAAGAGATTGGGAGCCTTCCCATGAGCATATGAGCAGAGGGATTACTTTGCACGAGGAGGAGGCTAAAACGCTGGCCAGATTATTTTTTAGACTTTTCGCAAAAGATAAAAGTACAGTTCAAGGCGATGGCAAAAGTCAGGTTCCAAGTCAAGAGGCTTGTAAACAGGCGATTAATTCGGCTAGCGGATTGAACGATGTGCCGGTTTGCGACACAGATGCTACTAAAAATTCTGATGCTAATACAGAGTCCATCGTCTAACCGATATAAGCCGAGATAAATTAAGACTACGGGGAACTGTGTAGGTTCCCCGTTTTTATGCTCTGCGTTCATCCTTGAACAAAAATGAAATTCCGTAAAGAGAAGCAAGGCCGACTATTGCATATATGATTCTTGCTACGATATCAAGACTGCCGTTGAAAATGCTTCCCACCAGATTATAATTAAAAAATCCTATCAGTCCCCAATTAATTCCGCCTATTATCATCAGTAAAAGAATTAATTTTTTCAAAGTAATCACTCCTTTCGCCATATATTTTCACCAAAAATGAGTATTTTATGTTATCATAATGGATACATATATAAAACTCTTTATGAAAGGCGAAGGGGAACTTATATGGACGTATATTTGATAAAAGAGCCCAGGGCAGAAAAAGAAAAAGTTACCGTTGAAAGAGGTTCTTCGGCGGAAGACCTTTACAAAAGGTATAAAGACCAGCTCCCGTACACTGTTTTAGCCGTAAAAGTCAACAATAAGATAGAAGCATTGGAATACAGATTTTACAAAGAATGCTGTGTGGAGTTTATAGATATGAGAGCCCAAAACGGGAATCTTATATATCAGAACAGCCTGATTTTAATATATCTTAAGGCAGTAGAAGACATCGTCGGAAAAGCAGATGTGGACATAGAAAATGCTTTGAACAAGGGCTTGTATACAGAGATTAAGACTAAAGAACCTTTGACTGCAAAACAGATAAAGACTATCGAGCGGCGAATGAAAGAACTGGTAAAAGCGGATTTGCCGTTTACACGAGAGGAATTGGCCAAAGATGAAGCTGTGGCAAGGTTTCATGACATGGGATGCCCTGAGAAGGAAGCGCTATTGGGAGAAAACCCAAGAATGAAAAAAGTACCATTTTATTCTTTTGACGGATATAAAGATTTTTTCTATGGACTTATGGTGCCTTCCAGCGGCTATATACAACATTTTGAATTGCGCAAATACCGCAGAGGTGTGCTGTTGAGATTTCCGCATCCTCAGGATCCGAATAAGATACCTGAGTATGTGGACGAAAAAGTTCTATATAAAACTTTTGGAGAGCAGAGCCGTTGGGGCAAGCTAATGGGAATAACTTATGTTTCCGATTTGAACCGTCAGATAGAGGAAGGAAAGATTAAGGAACTTATTCAGCTTTCAGAGGCTTTGCATGAGAGAAGAATCGTTGAAATAGCCGATATGATTACAAAGAACAAGAAGCGAATAATCCTGATTGCAGGACCCTCGTCATCAGGTAAGACTACTTTCGCTCAAAGACTTTGCATTCAGCTTAGAGTAAACGGACTGGTGCCGCTCTATATGGGTACAGACGATTATTTTGTGGAGAGAGAAGATACTCCTCTTGACGAATACGGTGAAAAAAACTTCGAAGATTTGGAAGCTGTAGATATCGGCTTGTTTAACAGCAACATGAACGATCTGCTTGCCGGAAAAACAGTTGATCTCCCAAGCTTTGACTTTATTACAGGGCACAAACAGTTTGGCAAAAGGTTTACTTCCATAAAGAGCAATCAACCCATTGTGATAGAGGGTATACATGCCCTTAATGAGGCCCTTACACCGGATATCCCTAAAGAAGAAAAGTTTAAGATTTATATAAGCCCACTGACTCAGTTAAACATAGACAGTCATAACAGAATAGTGACCACTGACCACCGCATGCTGAGGCGCATGGTAAGAGACCTCAAGCACAGGGGACACAGCGCTCAGTCGACAATAGCATCATGGCCTAAGGTAAGAGCAGGTGAGGATAAAAACATATTTCCGTTCAGCAATGAAGCCGATGTAATGTTCAATTCTGTTCACTTGTATGAAATAGCAGTATTGAAAAAATACGCCGAACCTTTGCTTTTGGCTATAACTCCGGATGAGCCGGAATACAGCGATGCGGCACGAATGCTGAACTTTTTAAGGTTTTTTAAAACAGTGGAAGATGATTCAGCCATAGTGAACAATTCGATTTTAAGGGAGTTTATCGGCGGCAGCATATTTACAGATTAGGAAAAGCAAATGAAAATCAGACGATATAATGAGGAGAAAAAATGGCAGATATCACAGTTATCGGAGGAATAAATATAGACATAGAGGGAAAGCCGGACGGCATTCTTAAGTTTGAGGATTCCAATCCCGGAAAAATATCTGTATCATATGGCGGAGTAGGAAGAAACATAACGGAAAATGTGGCCAGAATGGGCGGCAGCGTAGCCATGATTTCTGTTATAGGTGAAGACCATATGGGATATGGAGCAAAAGAACATCTCAGGCTTTTAGGAGTAGATGTTTCCCGAATAGAAGTTAAGAAGCACGCCATGTCAGCGATGTATCTTTCTATTTTAAATGATAAAAATGATATGGAACTTGCAATAAGCGATATGGATGTGGTAAAATACATTTTTCCGGATGTTTTGGAGAAAAACTCGGATCTGTTGTCTAAGTCTAAGGTCATAGCTTTAGATGGAAACCTTGAAAAAGAGACTTTAGAATTTACAGCATCCAGGTTTTCAGACGTTCCGATTTTCTTCGACCCGGTATCAACTCCCAAAGCTAAAAGAGCATCAGAGATTATAGGGAAATTATCTTGTATCAAACCAAATATAATGGAAGCTGAAGCTCTTTCAGGAATTGCAATAAAGAATGATGAAGACCTTAAAAAAGTTGGAAATTGGTTTATAGAGCAAGGTGTTAAAATGGTCTTCATAACTTTAAATAAGGATGGAGTATATTACAAAGACAGACATCATGAAGGGTTCATAAGACCCGTAGAGGTTAAAATAAATAGTGCAACAGGCGCCGGAGACAGTTTTTCTGCTGCTATTCTTATGGGAATGGCTGACGGGCTTGGAGTTAGAGATATTGCACAATACGGCATGGCGGCAGCTCAGATAACTATGGAAAGCAGTCTGGCAGTAAATCAGGACATGTCAAAGGAAGAAATTGAAAGGAGAATTGCAAAATGTACAAAGACTATTTAGACATTAATCCGGAAGTGGAAGGGGCTTTAGATGAAGGACGTCCGGTTGTAGCTTTGGAGTCCACTATAATAGCTCATGGTATGCCTTATCCTAAAAATGTGGAAACTGCTTTGGCTGTAGAGGAAGTCATAAAGAAAAACGGAGCAGTGCCAGCTACTATAGGAATTTTGGGAGGCAGAATTAAAATCGGTCTTACAAAGGAAGAAATAGAATATATGGCTCACGCCGACAATGTACTTAAGGTAAGTCGCAGAGACCTGCCTTATGTGATATCACAAAAACTTGACGGAGCTACAACGGTAGCGGGAACTATGATAGCGGCTCACATGGCCGGCATCAAATTATTTGTAACCGGAGGCATAGGCGGCGTTCACAGAGGAGCCGGAGAAAGCTTTGACATATCAGCTGACTTGGAAGAACTGAAGATGACCGATGTAACTGTGGTATGCGCCGGAGCAAAGGCTATACTGGATATTCCGGCCACCTTGGAATATTTGGAAACTGCCGGTGTGCCTGTAATCGCATACGGCACAGATGAAATCCCTGCCTTCTACAGCAGAAAGAGCGGTGAGAAGGCCAATTGCAGAATGGATTCTCCTGAAGAAATCGGGGCGCTTATTTCGATGAAAGGGGAATTGGGATTAAAAGGAGGCATACTTGTGACTTGCCCTATTCCTGCAGAGGATGAAATACCAGCGGAAGAAATAAATGCAGTTATCGATGAAGCCATCAGAGAAGCTGAAGCAGAAGGGATCAAAGGAAAGGAAACCACTCCGTTCCTGCTGTCCCGTGTAAAGGATTTAACTGAAGGTCGCAGCCTTGAGGCCAATATCAAATTGGTATTGAATAACGCCGATATAGGCTCAAAAATTGCGTGCAACATAAAATAGCAAAATATGAAAGGAGCCGCCGCCGAAGTTGTTTTTTAATACTTCGGCGGCGTTGCGATTTTTTTACATTTTCCGTTTTCCCGGAGTCTGCTTCGAAAGACGAATCCCACATTTCGTGAATGCTGCTTCGAAAGACGAATCCCATATTTCGTGAATGCTGCTTGCATGAAGAAAATGTAAAAAAATCAATTTCTAAGAAAAATTTACACCTATCTTAGCGAAACTGCAGTCGAAGTTTGTCGAAAGAAAGGCTCGGCTGACTTTTTCTTGTAAATTTCAGAGAAATGTCTGCCAAACCGCCTGTTTTGCAGACAT
>OLGO01000428.1_pt1 | contig 41512 bp, 40 predicted proteins | sample 1605861 | NCBI WGS metagenome assembly OLGO01 (sample SAMN03283253) | human gut metagenome | biome: human-associated habitat; material: feces | host: Homo sapiens | place: USA | collected 2013
CATTACTGTGGACAAGGGGAACTGTTTTAATATGTGCCTGCTATTTGACCCTTACAAAAAAATCGAAAAAAGTATGATGCGGTAATACCTTTTCGCAAAAAAGTGATACTTTGTATGACGCTTATCGTGATTTGGTATGACGTTTGTCGGAGATACGGTCAACGGCTCTGCGTCTTAGAAGCCCTGTGCTTTAGCACTTTCTATTTTTGAATTCAGCCAAAATCCTATTATAGAGACAGTCGCCATATATTCTCTCCGCCGCGCATACCCTCTACGTCACTCATTCTCTCCGCCGCGCATACCCTCTACGTCACTCATTCTCTCCGCCGCGCATACATGCCACGCACAATACAAGAATCGCCATGCTACACACAGCTACCCCTCGCATAAATCCGGCAACCAACACAAAATATTGATAATACATTTACATTGGATTGTTATACTAAAATAAAACAAACTCAGGAGACTTTTCGTTGCAAAGACTAACAGCATCTAAATTTTTAGTTGCAAAGACTAACAACAGGAGGGTTATCAAATGCGGCTTTTAATAGCAGAAGATGATGAAAAACTTTTAAAATCGCTGCTGCACGTATTTAAAACTAATAAATTCATTGCAGACGGGGTTAGTAACGGTCAAGATGCCCTTAATTATGCAATGTCAGGAGAATATGACAGCATAGTCATGGACATAATGATGCCGGAAAAAGACGGCATACAGGTTTTAAAAGAACTGCGAAAACACCATATCAATACGCCTGTATTGCTTTTGACTGCAAAGACTCAAGTTGCTCAACGGGTAGAAGGTTTAGACGCAGGAGCTGATGATTATTTGCCAAAACCTTTTTCTGTTGCCGAACTTTTAGCTCGAGTAAGAGCTATGCTCAGGAGAAAAGAAAACTATACACCGGAACTTGTAAGTTTTATGAGTGTTACGCTTAATTGCTCAACAATGGAAATTGTATTTGAAGAAAAACTTATATCTCTCAGCGGAAAAGAATTTCAGGTTCTGGAAATGTTGATGAAAAACCCTCGCATTATCATACCATCAGAACAGCTCATGACCCATATTTGGGGCTGGGATGCTGCTGTAGATATAAGCGTCATATGGGTACATATTTCCAATTTGCGAAAAAAATTGGAAATGATAGGTGCGCCTATTACCATTAAATTTATTCGCGGAGCAGGATACATGCTGGAGGGAAGGCAAATAAACCGGAGAGAGAAATATGATTCATGAACTTAGGAAAAAACTGATAAAATATGCGCCATATCAGCGTTAGCTGTATTGGCGCTGATTTTTATATTTATTTATATATTCAGTATGAGGCAGCTTAATGGCGCTATGGATATGCTTACAGACAGAATATCGGAAAATGGAGGAAGATTTCCGGCTTTCAATGAAGAGACCGTCAGACAGCAGCACGAAAACAGAAGCCTGTTCAGGGATTTTATTAACGAGGAAACACATTTCAGCATTACTGTATATTTTAGGCAGGTTTAAGGTCGAAAACATATAATCTTGCTGTAAATAAAAAAGTAAGGGGGTATAAAAATGAAATCCAAATCAAAATTAATAGCACTTGCAATGACTGCTGCACTTATGCTCACTGTTTTTCCGCGTGTTCAAGCGAAAGCAGCGATGATTCATCTACTACCGATGACAGTTATGACGAAAGTACCTCTTATGAAGAAACGTCAAGCAGTTCTGGAGAAACGTCAGATGTTAAGGATGCCATAGGTGAGGTCACTTATAAAAGCTCTTCTTGTTTAGTAATGAGCGTATATGAAGCAGCCGGAAAATAGACGATTATGCTGCTCTGGACACATAATCGCTGACCGATACAGAGACCTATGAGTCTGTAAATATTGATTCAGGAACGCAACAGGTAATAATCTTAACGTAAGCTATAATCATCCCTTTGAAAAGAGCTATTTTTTATTTCCACAAAACCTGAGGGTATTTGCCGGAATTTTTCATGGCTTGTATAGCCTTGACCACGCTGTCCTTATCTTCCTTATAAGTGACCCCATACCATTTGTCGCAGGATTTTAATACTTTTACGTCTGCATGCCCTTCCTGAATCAGCCGGTCTACTACTGCCGGCAAAAAATACTCTCCTTTTTGAGGATTTTCTGCCATAGCCTTGTCCAGAAAATCAGGGAAACGGCTCCAAAGTTCATTCATCATAGAAGGTGTGAATCCCCAAAAATTCATTGATACTATGGTGCCGGGAGCAAGTTCATGCCACGATAAGCCGTCATCTTGCGTAAATACGATTTTTTTATCTTGCCACTGAATCTTTGTGCGTTCTGTAATGCTGGTTAAAAATCCGTCGTCTGAAGTTTGGCATACGCCGCGGGATACATAACCGTTTTCAGTAAGGGTATTCTCTATCTGATAGCCTACCATACAATATTGATATTTAAGGTTGTCTTCTGCTGAAGCTAAGAAGGCATATATTTGCTTGAATGCGTCGGGACCATAATAGTCATCGGCGTTTATTACAGCGAAGGGAGCGTCGGCCAATTTTCTTGCAGAGAGGACTGCATGACCGGTTCCCCATGGCTTTTCCCTGCCAACAGGAACTGAATAGCCCTCCGGCAGGTCGTCAAGTTCCTGAAAGGCATACTTTACATCTATGAATTTGCCTGCCCTCTCGTCTATAAGTTTTCTGAAATCTTTTTCGTTTTCTTTTTTTATTATAAATATGACCTTTTCAAAGCCTGCGGATATAGCGTCATAAAGGGAAAAATCCAATATGATTTCGCCGGCGCTGCTTACAGGTTCTATTTGTTTCAATCCTCCAAACCGGCTGCCCATGCCTGCCGCCATAATGACTAAAATAGGTTTTTTCATCGGTATCTTGCTCCTACAAAATTTTTATCGTTTCTATTTTATAACAACTTTACCGGTGCCGCAAGATTATGTATAATTAAAGTATATTCATATTTGACAACAAGACGATATAGAGAAAGGTGGGGCAAGATGTTAAAAACTATGGAACAATCGGAAAGAGATACTGTGTTAGCAGTGGCAGATCTTATGGTAACAGCTGCAAAAACAGCGCCTAAGGGAAGCGGAAAAGATACTGTGGTTGCAGCAGTAGTAACAGGAGAGGAAAAAGAACGCCTTTCTCAGGCTATGAGAGAGCTTGGCGAAGAATATAAAGAAGATTTTATCATCAGAGACGCAGGTAATGTGGCTTCCAGCATATGCGTAGTGCTCATAGGATGCAAAGACACGCCTTTCGGCCTTGACAACTGCAGCATGTGCGGATTTAAAAACTGCGCGGAAATGAAAAAAGCCGGCACAAACTGCGTGTTTAACGTGACCGACCTGGGTATCGCCATAGGCTCTGCAGTTTCAGTAGCCGCAGATAACCGTATAGATAATCGTGTTATGTATTCCGCAGGTAAAGGGGCTATCAAAATAGGCTTCTTACCGAAAGAGGTGAAAGTATGCTATGGCATACCGCTCAACGCAACTTCCAAGAGCATCTATTTCGATAGGGGACCCGGATCTGTCCTGCGATAGGTGTGTGTTTATAAATAAGAACTTATTTAAATTGAGCTCTTATATAATGAAGTATAACAGATAATAACGTCAAAATCTTTGTATAAAAATACAAAAATAAGCGTCGAATTTTGTAAAAAATATAAAAAACCGACTTGCTAAAGCCGGTTTTTTAAATTATTAATTTATAAAAACTCGTTAAGCATATATATCTTTATAGCGATGGACAAATTTTCATTAAATTCTTTTTCATTGCTCTTTTTATCGAGAAGCTGGTGCATTTTTGATAAGCGATATCTTACTGTATTTTTGTGACAATACAGAGCTTTAGCGGTTTTATCCAAATCTCCGCGGCATAGAGTGTACACTTTGGCCGTATGCAAAAGTTCCTCATTGCCACTTAGCAAAGGAGCCAAATATTCTTTCATATATTGAATTACCCAAGGGCTGTTTATTTCAGGTGCTACAAGGCGGTAGATGCCTATTTCTTCATATAACCGAACAGGAGCGTTTTCAATGGTTGCAATATTTTTAGCCCAAAACGCTTCTCTTATGACCTTTCCGAAGCCTTCATCAATCTGTCTTATAGAACTTATACCGCAGTAAACTTTAGATTTGTCTATTTGGAACGCTAAAGTTATGTCTTCAAATAACGCGTCAAAACGATTTTTATCTGCTTCATCTTGGCTTAATATAATAAAATAACTGTTGTAATATTTACAAAAGGCTGCCTTTTTGCTAAATTTTTCAAAATTCTGCATTCTTTTCACAAAAGCAGTGACTTGTTCTTCGGAAGAATGCAGAGAATCCTTTATGCAAACAGCTCGTATAAATTTTTTTAAACGGATATTAACCTTTTTGCATAGAACAGCTTCTTCCTTCAGCGACATGTCTTGTTTTATCACTCGAACAAAATCAGATTCTATAGCAGAAATATCAGCAGCCTCATCAAGAGCCTGTTTTATAGAAAAAATTATATCTTCGAAATATTCATCTCCGCCGAATTCCAACAGCGGAAAATCATTAGCGTTGGCAAAATCCACAACCTCTTTGGGCAGCTCTTTTATTATTACGGTTTTATATGCCATACAGCTGACATTTAATTCATGAAGCTTCTTTACGGCGTCAATGATGAGATTCGGATTATCCTTTGCAAAAAGCAGGCTGGTAAGGGCGATGCTGTTTCCATCAAAGACGTGGTCTCTTGAAATATCACTCCCCTGAACGAACTCAAAATCCAGGATTTCGGCGGCTTCTACAGGTTTATCAAGGCCTCCGGCACCGGCTATCAATTTAAATTGACTGAAGATAGAAATATTGAACAAATCTTTTACAGTAAGCTTCATAATCCTGCACTCCTTACCATAATGCTTGGTTTATTTTGAAAACATAGGTGTAGAAAGATAACGGTCTCCGGTATCAGGAAGGAAGGCTACTATGTTCTTTCCCGAATTTTCTTCGGCCATGGCGAGGGTGACAGCAGCGTGAATTGCGGCGCCTGACGTTATTCCGACCAAGATCCCCTCTTTTGTGGCCATAAGCTGTCCTTTCTGATAAGCATCATCTTCTTTAATCGTAATGATTTCATCATATACAGATGTGTCTAAAACAGAAGGAACAAAATTAGCGCCAATACCCTGAAGCCCATGAGGTCCCGCTTTCCCGGAAGAAAGCAGCGGAGACGCGGCAGGCTCAACTGCTACAATTTTTACATTTGGCTTTTTTTCTTTTAGATATTTGCCTACACCGGTTATGGTGCCTCCTGTACCTACGCCGGCCACAAAAATGTCGATATTTCCGTCAAGAGCTTTATAAATTTCAGGGCCGGTAGTCTCATAATGAATCTTTGGATTGGCAGGGTTGTCAAACTGACCCGGTATAAAACTGCCCTCTGTCTGCGCAGCCAGTTCGTTGGCTTTGTCTATAGCTCCCTGCATGCCTTTTTTCCCTTCTGTAAGAACTAATTTGGCGCCATAGGCCTTAAGCAAGTTTCTTCTCTCAATGCTCATAGTTTCCGGCATGGTCAAGATTACTTCATAACCTTTTGAAGCGGCGACGGAAGCCAGCCCTATACCTGTGTTTCCGCTAGTCGGTTCAATTATAACTGCGCCGGGCTTTAGCAATCCCTTGGCTTCGGCATCCTCAATCATGGCGAGACTGATTCTGTCTTTGGCGCTGCCTGCAGGATTAAAGCATTCCAGCTTTCCGTAGATTTTAGCTTTTAATTTATAAGCGCATTCAACAGAATGAAGTCTTACAAGAGGAGTGTTTCCGATAAGTTGTCTGATGTTATCATAAGAGTTCATTTTTTCTATACATCCTTTCCGAAATCAGTATGGATATTGCTAATATCATCGTGCCTATCAGCATGCCGCACGCCACGTCTGTTATCCAATGCACACCCACATAAAGCCTGCTTGGACCTATTAGAAGTGCCAGAACAGTGCATATTACGGTGAGAACAGTTCTAAGCTTTTCATTATGGCAATTCTTTCTTATCAAATAGAGCAGAAGCCCATAAACTATGACGGAAGAAACGGAATGCCCGCTGGGAAAAGAATAGCCGCCTTGTTCCACCAGATGAAAAGCCTCATCAGGTCTTGCTCTGAGAAATAGATTTTTCAAAGGCTGATATATCGCAACGCCTGTAATTGCTGCCAGAGAAACAGGAAGACCGTATTTTTTTCTACCTGGGAGCAAGAGAAGAATGGCACAAAGCACGATTATAGTGTTAGTATCTCCCAAATGGGTCAGACCGATTACTATAACGTTTAAAAAATCATTTCTTATGGACACAAACCAGTCGCGTACTGCAATATCGACGGAAAATGGTTTAGTGTCACCTGCATATATTAGCAGACAAATGCAGATCGATAAAACTAAGGCCGCTGCGGCTATGGCTATCAACGCATATGTTTGTTTTTTACTGTTATTCATCCGATTTTCTCCTAATATCCTTTAATCAATTATATACTTTTTTTGTGGAAAATACTATATGATTTATGTTATATTGTTTTATATGCTTAAGAGGCATTTATGTATTAGGAGGAAGCCAAATGAAACTTTTGAACAATATATTAGGATTAGGATATATCGCATATACCTTATTTACAATAAGAAGGTATAAGAAATTAATAGAAAGGTTAAAACAAGAAGGCAGAAAGGAAGAACAGAGACAGGCCATAGCCGAAGTGTGCCATATATGGTCAGATAAGGTGGCAAAACATTTTAAAACAAATATAAAAGTCATCAATCCGGAAAATCTGCCGGAAGAAGGTCCTTGCGTATATGTTTCAAATCATCAATCCTATGCGGATATCCTGGTTTTATTAAATGTGATAAAGCACCAGACCGGCTTTATAGCAAAAGAAGAGCTGGCAAGCATACCGGTGTTTTCTAAATGGATATTGAGGATAGGAAGCTTATTTATCCTGAGGGGCGACGCGAGGGAATCGCTTAAAACCATCAGCGAAGGGGTGGATATGATAAAAGACGGATATTCATTGGTAATATTTCCTGAAGGAACGAGAAGCCGCGGCGGTCAAATGGGTGAATTTAAACCAGGAAGCCTTAAACTTGCCACCAAAGCAAAGACTGTCGTAGTACCTCTAACCATTAACGGCAGTTATAAAATGTATGAAGAACCGGGTCAGATAACTAAAAACGTCACAATCGAAATTACTGTTCACAAGCCTGTAGATACATCGCAGATGGATAGAAAAGAGTTGGCTGGACTTAGTGAAGTTTTGGAAGAAACAATAAAAAACGCTTTGCATTAGAGAGAAGTTAAACGCAAAAAAATAATAAAGCCGCGCTGTTTTACGCGGCTTTTTATAAGTATGGACTTATTTATTAACCTCATTGGAATCTTGAAGAACCACCTCAATCTGCAACATTTCGTCGTTTCTGACGATAGTGAAAGTTACAGTATCACCGACTTCGTGGTTTTGAATTTGACGTACCAACATATCTGAGCTTGTGACTTTTTCCCCGTCGATCATATAGATCAAGTCACCTGCTTGTAATCCGGCTTTTTCAGCGTTTTCCCCTGTGACTTCCTGAATATATACACCTGTTACGTCTACGCCATATCGCATAGCTTCAGATGCAGATGTAAGATCAACTATGGTCACACCCGCTGCCGGTCTTCCTTCTACATAGCCGTTTGCTATAAGAGATTCAGCAACTTCTTTAACTGTATTAACAGGTATCGCAAATCCGAGACCTTCAACATCAGACCCTGAAGATTTAGCAACAACTAAGCCTATAAGATTGCCATACTGGTCGAAAACACCACCGCCTGAATTACCGGGATTGATTGAGGCGCTTATCTGCAAGAGCGTCATGCTCTTACCTTCCAGAGTGATTTCTCTTTCAAGACCGCTGATTATACCATCAGTGGCTGTTCCTGCCAGTGTTCCAAGAGGATTGCCAATAGCAACTGCCAAGTCTCCTACGCTGAGCTGAGAACTGTCGCCGAGAGTTACAGGAGTTAAACCTGTGGCATCAATTTTTAATACAGCTACATCAGTTTGCTCATCAGTGGCTACTACAGTAGCATCGTAAGAAGTACCATCATGCAGAGTTACTTCTATGGTGCTGGCGCCGTCGATTACGTGATTGTTAGTGAGGATATAACCATCTTCACTGTAAACAACACCGCTTCCTGCGCCATTGGTTACGTATTGCCGTGCCCACGAGTCTGTAGAAACAGAACCTGTTGTAATTGCTACAACGGAATTTTCGTTTTTTGCGATGATTTCTTGTATTGACAGCTCGCTGCCCGTAGCTTTTGTTAAATTATAGTTAGTCGCGTTTAAGCTATTGCCTTGTGTCGTGTTGCCAAACAATGCGGAGGAAAAAGCGAAAGCTCCGGCCCCTATTGCAGCTGAAAATATCATCGCGAAAATCAGAGTAAAAATGAAGAATTTTTTGGTCACATATTTTTCTTTAGCTTTTTTCTTTTTCTCTTTTTTCTCCGGCATAGTGAAGTTTACCGGAGTATTGGTGACCTCCTCGTCGTTTCCGGGGAATTTGTTCCAATCATCCATAAATAAGACCTCCTTTTAATCAAATTATATTTACTATTTGTGTATTTTCTGTGTAAAAAAAATGGGAAATATGATAAAATAAATTATTAAATTTATAAAGATTGTATGTTTATTTTTCAGAAAATGGCAGATAAAAATAGTATGGAAAAATCATTGAGAGAATATACCCGCTGGGCAGGACAAACACTGCCTCAAGATTTGAAAAAAGAGCTTAAAGAGATTGAGAAAGATCCAAACGCTATATATGATAGATTTTGCAGAGATTTGACTTTTGGAACTTCCGGACTGAGAGGAAAAATGGGAGTAGGTCCCAATATGATAAATTCAATAGTTCTAAAGAGAGCTACAGATGGAGTTATAGACTATTTACGGTCGAAACACCTTAATCCGCAAGTAATAATAAGCTATGATACCAGAATCAACTCGATGGAATACGCCGAAGGCGTTGCAGAAGAGCTGGCATCCAACGGTATATCAGTAAAAATTTTTGCCGAGCCAACACCGGTGCCGGTTCTTTCTTTTGCCATAAGAGAGCTGAAGGCCGACTGCGGCATTATGATAACTGCGAGCCATAATCCGAAAGAATATAACGGGTATAAAGTTTATGACCACTGCGGCAATCAAATTGATGACAGAAAAGCCCGCGCAGTGGAAGACTATATAAATAAAAGGGAATATTTCGAGAATGGAACTGCATCAGCAAAGGCTGAGATACCGGCAGAAATCAAAATATTAGACGATAAAGTTAAAAACGCATATTTTAAAGCTCTTAGAGAAAACATTCTCTTTTGGGATGAAGAAACAAAAGCAAGAAAAGCTCTTTCCGATTTAGAAGTAGTATACACCCCTTTAAATGGCACAGGCAGAGATTACGTTATGGAAGTTGCCAAAAGCCTTGGGATTCGAAAGATAAAAATGGTAGAAGAACAGAGCTTTTGGGATGGTAATTTCCCTACTTGTCCTTCTCCAAACCCGGAATATGATCAAGTTTTTCTATTGGCAAAGGAGAAATACTGCGATGAGAATACAGATATAATCGTTGCTACAGATCCTGACAGTGACAGGATGGGCGTAATGGCAAGAGACAATTCTGAAGAAGGTAAAGGGCTTTTCAAGAGACTTACAGGCAACCAGACAGGCCTGTTGATGTTGGATTATATCTGCTATTGCCACAGCAAAGGAAAGGGCGGCAGGTTTCTTGACGAAAATAAAACAGTATACAAAAGCTATGTGTCATCACCGCTGGCCGAGGATATTGCCCGAAGCTACGGAATCACGATAAAGAATGTTCCTACAGGATTTAAAAACATAGCTGCCGAAATAGAGAAACTGAAAAATCAGGGCAGAGAAAATGATTTCCTCTTCGGATTTGAAGAAAGCCAAGGCTATCTGTACGGAAACTACACAAGAGATAAAGACGGAGCTTTGGCAGTACAGATGATTTGCCTTTTGGCAGCGTGTCTGAAGGAACAGGGAAAAACTTTATTTGACCAGATAGAAGACATCCAAAAGCGTTACGGATATACGAAATCATTGGTTACGTCGGTGGACTTTAATTCAGAAATGGACAGAAAAAATATAGATGTTTTAATGGAAAAGCTTTTTGACGGAAAGCTGCAAAATCTCATGGGTCAGGAGATTTCTCATGATTTTGAGCATAAAGAAAACAATATGTACAGAGGAATTCTCCCTGAGGGTCATCAGGTCATAATACGGCCTTCAGGTACTGAAATGAAAGTTAAGATATATATATATGCCAGAGGCAAAACCAGTCAAGAAGCTGAAGAAAAAACACGGCTTTTAGCGGATGAAATAAAAGCTTTTATTAATTGCGAGCAGCTTTAAGCAAGTTTGCACGCAAAATTGACACAAATATAAAGAAAGGCATATTATGAATAAAGTATTGACAGCTATAGACAAAAGCGGCTCATTTCGAGTATATATGACCATTTCAACCGACATGGTTCAGAAAGCTGCTGACATACATAATACCACACCTCTTGCAACAGCCGCCCTGGGAAGAGTTCTGACAGGCGCAGGGCTCATGGGACTGATGCTGAAAAATCCTCAGGATAAGCTGACCGTCATCTTCAAAGGCGACGGACCGGCACAGCAGATATTGGCTACTGCCGACGGACAGGGAAACGTGAAAGGCTATATAGCAAACCCCGATGTTGAGTTGCCCCTCAAGGATAACGGCAAACTGGACGTAGGCGGAAGTCTGGGGATAGGAACCCTTACTGTCATAAAAGACTTGGGGCTGAAAGAACCATACGTCGGCAAAATCGCTTTAGTTTCAGGAGAAATAGCAGAAGACCTGACGGCATACTACTATATCTCAGAACAGCAGAATTCAGCCATAGCTCTGGGTGTCAAAATCGAGAGAGACTGCTCGGTCGGGTGCGCCGGAGGTATGATAGTACAAGTGCTGCCGGGAGCTTCTGAAGAGGCCGTAAGCCAGCTGGAAAGCGTAATCAATTCAATGGAGTCGATAACTTCCGTAATAGATAAGGTCAATGCCGCAGCCGAAGACGAGACAGCAGAAAGAAAAGTCCAGATGATGGCAGAAGAAATTTTCGCCGACATGCCGGAAGAATTTGAATTGGAGTTTCTTGAAACAAAGGAAATGGATTGGCAATGTGATTGCTCTGAGGAACGATTGGAAAAAGCGCTGATGACCATAGGAGAAAAGGATTTGACGGAAATAATAGAAGAAGACGGCGAGGCAGAGCTAGTTTGCCAATTCTGCCTTAAAAAATACCATTTCGACAAAGACCATCTCATGAGGATTCTGGCAAGTATCAAATAAAACCGGAGGCTTTCTATGTGCAAAAAGAGAATAGGAGTCCTTTTCGGAGGGCGCTCAGAGGAACATGAAGTTTCTTTGATTTCTGCGTCGTCCGTAATCAGGGCCCTGGACTCGGAAAAGTTTGTACCGATATACATAGGGATTACCAGGAACGGGAAATGGAAAAAATACGATGGATCGGCCGAAAAAATTCAAGATGGTTCGTGGGAAGAAACCGCAACGGATTTGGAGCCGGGACAGCTAAGCGAAATTGTAGACTTTGCACTGCCCATACTTCACGGACCATACGGAGAAGACGGATGTATACAAGGCTTCCTTGAGACTCTGGGCATACCCTACGGTGGCTGCGGAGTTTTGGCTTCGGCAGTTTCCATGGATAAACAGTTGTTTAAACAACTTATGAAGGAAAACCGCCTTCCCGTCTGCAGATATATAAGTTTTACAAGAAAAGAAGCTTTAAAAGATTTGCAAAAAGCAGCCCTTAAAGTTATAGAAGCTGTCGGACTGCCCTGCTTTGTCAAGCCTGCCAACATGGGCTCCAGCGTGGGCATAAATAAGGCAGGTACAGAGGAAGAACTGATTAAAGCTCTAAAAAATGCATGTCTGTATGATGATAAGGTCATCGCAGAAGAATATATCGACGGACGGGAACTGGAAATTGCAGCAATAGGCGGAGAAGAACCGGAACTGACCGATATAGGAGAGATAATACCATCCACGGAATTTTACGATTATGCGGCTAAATATGGCGGAGAACGCCATGACATCGGCATCGGAAGCCGGGAACGCCAAGATGCAAAATCATCGCAGCTGATTATACCGGCCGATATAGGCGAAGAAATAAAAATGCAAATCAAAAGTATGGCTGAAAAAGCATATAAAGCCGTAGGGGGATATGGCTTTTGCAGAATAGACTTTTTCTTAAAAGCGCAAACAAAAGAGATATATATAAATGAAATAAACACTATACCCGGATTCACCGGCGGCAGCATGTTTCCGTTGCTTTGGGAGCATCAGGGCCTGAATTTGCGGCAGATAATTGAAAGGATTGTAGATTTGGGATATGAAAGAGATTACATTAGAAATAACAGGAAGACAACAATATGAGGGCGTAGAAGAAGACCAGATGGAGTTTGTCACCGATGGGAAGCTTTATATTAGAAACGGAGTTGTATATATAATATACGATGAAACGGAAGTTTCCGGCATGGAAGGCTGCAAGACTACCATCAGGCTGGGAGAGTCATCTGTCAAAATGAGGAGAACCGGCAACGTAGGCATAAGCACGGAACTGTATTTTGAAGAAGGAAAAAGATTCAGCAGTGTTTATGAGACGCCTTATGGTCCTATGGGAGTGGAGGTTTTCACCGATTACGTTAAAAATAATTTTGATATGGAAAAATGCCAAGGCTCAATAGACGTCCAGTATCAGGTCAGCATGGAGGGCTTGGCAGAAGGTATAAACAAGATAACTATTAAAGTAATGTAAAAATATACAAGCAACGAGGAGATGAAATAATGCAGCAAAAAGGTTTCGATTCTGAAAAGTACATTGAGGAACAGTCTAAGTATATTCTTGAAAGAATTAATCATGAGAACAGCCAGAGACTGTACCTGGAATTTGGAGGGAAATTAGTCCACGACAAGCACGCCATGCGTGTTTTGCCGGGGTTTGACGAAAACGCCAAGATTAAGCTCTTACAAAAGATGAAAGACAAGGCGGAAATCATAATCTGCATTTATTCAGGAGACATAATTAACAGCAAAACAAGACAAGATTTCGGTATAACTTACGATTTAGAAGTGTTAAGACTGATAGATATTTTCCGCAAATATGACCTTAAGATAAACAGCGTAGTCGTAACTCGCTATGAGGACGCACCTGCTGTCAATAAGTTTATCGCCAGGCTAGAAAGAAGAGATATCAAGACATACAAGCATTTCTATACCAAAGGCTACCCTACCGATGTGGACACCATCGTAAGTGAAGAGGGTTATGGAGCCAATTCTTACATAGAAGTAACAAGGCCTTTAGCAGTGGTTACGGGCCCCGGAGGCGGCAGCGGCAAGCTGGCTACATGTCTTTCCCAGCTTTACCATGAGTACAAGAGGGGCGTAAAGGCCAGATACGCCAAATTTGAAACGTTCCCTATATGGAACCTTCCTCTGAAGCATCCTGTCAACATAGCTTATGAGGCGGCCACAGCCGATCTTAGAGATGTTAACATGATCGATTCCTTCCACCTTGAGGCCTATGGCGAAAAGGCTGTAAACTATAACAGAGATTTGGAGGCTTTTCCTGTAGTAAAGAGGATAATAGAAAAGATAACGGGGACTGCCGAATATCAGTCCCCTACAGATATGGGAGTCAACAGAGCGGGCTTTTGCATATATGACGACAAGGTTGTGCAGGAAGCTGCCGTTCAAGAGATAATCCGCAGATTTTTGATTGCTAAATGCGACTATAAAAAAGGAAAGATTTCTGAGGAGGCTTTGGAAAGGTCAGAGCTTTTGATGAAGGAAGTCAATGCCTGCGAAGAGGACAGGCCTGTGGTTACTCCTGCCAGAGAATATGCCGAATATAAGAGACGCTGCGATGAAAAATATCTAAACGTTGTAGTAACGGCTCTTGAAATGCCTGACGGAACTATGGTCACCGGCAGAAGCAGCCGGCGCATGGTGGCAGCGGCTGCGGCAGTGCTTAACGGCGCAAAAAAGCTGGCCGGAATAGATGACGACAAATATGTTATCGCACCTAACGTTTTCGGCGACATACAGTCGCTGAAAGGAGACATCCTCAATCACGACAGAACCAGCTTAAACCTGGAAGAGACGTTGACTGCCCTCTGCATTTCAGCGGAGACCAACCAGTGCGCAAAAAAGACTTTTGAGATGCTGAGCAAACTCAAAGGCTGCAAAGCTCATTGCACCGCCATCCTAAGTGACAGAGACGAGCAGACTCTGAGAAGCATGGGAATAGATGTTACATGCGATCCTGAATACCTGACCACCAACTTATATTTTGCATAAGATATAAACTCATAAAGAGATAATGCATATATACCCGTTGCGTTGCCAAGGAGAGACCAGACATGCCAAGAAAAACAGCAAGAAGACAGAGAAATAATCATGCCGGAAGGACTCTGAATTCAAGGGGACGGCTTGGATATATAGCGATTTTTGAAGGGATAGGCGTCGGACTTGTCGCTGGTCTTTTGGTGTCTTTATTTAGATTCCTCATCAATGAAGCAGAGGACATGAGAGATCTTTTTATAGAATCAGCCAGACAAAAGTTTACCATGGTTCTTTTGGGCATAGGAATCTTGGTGTTTATTTCGGTATGCATTGCTGTGATAGTACAAAGAGAGCCGATGGCCTCCGGAAGCGGCATACCACAGATAAAAGACGAATTGAAAGGCAAGGCTTCTTCCAATTGGATACAAGTAATTATCGCTAAGTTTTTTGGAGGAATACTTGCCATAGGAAGCGGTCTTTCATTGGGAAAAGAAGATGCGGGAATCCAGCTCGGCGCCATGGCAGGAAAGGGCTTTTCCAGGTTAACCGCTAAAAAAAGGCAGCAGCCTGAGGAGCCTGGAGAAAAAGAAAGCCTTTTGATGACTTTTGGCTCAGGGGCAGGGTTTTCGGCAGTCTTCGGGGCGCCTCTTGCGGGAGTTATATTCACCCTCGAAGAACTGCACAAAAATTTTTCTAAAGAAGTTTTGCTTGGTACAATGGCCGCAGCCATTACAGCAGACGGTGTAGGAACTTACCTCTTTGGATTTGAGCCTGTGTTGAGTTTTGCATTAGATGCGGATGAAGGTCTTCCCATAAGCAGAATTTGGATGGTTATCCTTTTAGGCTTGATTCTCGGCGCTTTAGGCGTTTTCTTCAATAAGACGGTTAAGGTTTGCTGCAATTTATTTAAAGGGTTAAAACCAAAATGGATAAAAACTGTTATACCGTTTGTCTTTCTATTTGCGCTGGCCATCTGGATGCCGGAAGCTTTGGGCGGTGATTACGGCATTCTGGAAACAATCGGCCATGGCTCGCTTACTGTGAAAGTTCTATTGACTCTTTTAATTGTAAAATTTGCTTTCTCTGTCATCAGCTTTGGAAGCGGGGCTCCGGGAGGCATAATTATGCCGGTTATAGTAGTAGGAGCTTTTGTGGGAGGAATCTTTACAGAAGCCATAAGCCCGCTGGTAGGATTTGAAAAAGATTGGGCGCAATGCTTTGCTGCTTTAGGTATGGCAGGCTTTTTCAGCGCAACAGTAAAAACGCCCATCACTGCGATTATACTTATAAGCGAAATGACAGGAACCTTTTCAAATCTATTTCCATTGTCTATTATAGTTCTTGTATCTTATATAACTGCAGACGGCTTAAGCGGTCGCCGTAGCCGTCCGATTTTCGATTAATCTTCAGAAGCGTTGTTTTCTGAAGATTCTTCTTTCCATGCATCTTTTTTGTTATTTATATTTTCAAGATTTTCTTCTCTGAACTTATCCCAATCCAACAGATAGAGTGCTCTTTCCAGCAGCATGCCTTTGGCAAAGGGAGAAAGCTTTCTATAAAAGGTCATTATTTCCATCAAATCATCATCACAGAATTGGCTATTGCTTACCTGGTTTAGAAAAACCTGCGGGTCAGCTTCAAACAGGGCCCCCATATTTATGCCAAAACGACTTGTTATCTTAAATAAAACTTCAGCGTCAGGCGTTCTGCGCGCCAGTTCATAATGAGTATACAGCGATCTGCTAATGCCGGCCAAATCGGCCATTTGAGTCTGGCTCATATTTTTGCACGTTCTTAAAATCTTCAAATTGGCAGCGATTCTCTTTTGGGTATCTAAATTCATGTTACGTCTCCTCAAAGCATGCAAAATGCTGTAATCAATATTTTGGCAAAATTTGTGCCTCTATAATATATGTGCAAATTCTCCTTAAAAAAGTTGCACGGAAGGCTGTATTTGCCTTGTATTTTTGCTGCAAAGTTATAAATAGCATAACTACATGTTTATTCAACTATTATCTTACAACGACTAACTTTAGTAAAGAACCATTTCTTTATTTAAAGGAAATTTTCGTAAAAAGGAGAGTAAACATGGCAGAAAAATTAAGACCACTAGACCAGGTAGAAATGGGCAGAAGAGTCAGAAGCAGAAGGGAAGCCATAGGGCTCAGCAGAGAAAATCTTGCGGAACAATTGGACGTATCCGCACAGTTTATCGCAGATATCGAATATGGCCACAAAGGTATTTCAATTAAGAAGCTGTACCTTCTGTGTCAGATTCTCAATGTAACAGCAGACTATATACTTGCGGGAGGAATTTTGCCGGAGGAAATGGATGGAGAAACATCAAGAGCCTGTGAGGAGATAATGGCGATACTTCATCAGTGCGACGCAAGACAACTTAGAAGCATAGGAAAAATCGCTCAGATATATGCGGATGAAGTAAGGATGAAATAATCGTGAAATACTCACAAGAAGTAGAATACCTTCCTATTAATGGCAAAGTAATAAATATAAAGGTTGCAAAGGAATGGGATGGTTTCTATGAAGAAGAATCAGAAAGGCTTGAAGATGACGATGAGCTGCTGGCTCAGTATTATAAAGACGTTACTCGTTATTTAGGCGTTTTTGGAATAAATAAAGCGTATTTTGAAGACGCGGTCCAGGACACCATGGTTGAGGCTCTGAAATGTGCCGGCAATATAAGGGATAAGACGAAATTAAAATATTGGATATTAACAATAGCTAAAAGGGTAGGCTTAAAATACCTAAAAAAAGGAAAGAAAGAGGAGGAGCAAAACTGTTCATACGAAGAGTATATATGTAATTGCAACGAAGAAATAGATTTTGTTTCAGACAGGCAAATCTTTGAAAAAGCCAGTTGTATCAGCGATGAATATCTTATAGAGCTTATAGAAACAACTTTGAGCGCCAAAGAACAAAGAGTTATTATTTTGCAATATATCTATCGGCATAAGCTCAAAGAAATAGCTGAGATTTTAAATGAACCTGAAGGTACTATTCACAGTATTTCAGCGCGGGCAAAGAAAAAGCTTAAAGCAAGATTGGAAGAAGGAGGATATCCTTATGGCAGATAGAACTGACTACACGAAATTATTGGGCGAGCGTCTGGAACGCGCCTATAGAGCAAAGGATGATATAAAGCCGCCGTCTGCGGAAGACATCGCCAGATGGAAGCGGCTGGCTCAAGCCAAGAGAAAAGAGAAAAGAAAGCGCATGAAGCTGATTGCCAGCCTTGCGTCTGTGTTTGCTGTTGCCTTTTGCGTCAGCATGGTTCCCATGTTCAAAATCCCTGACGCGCAAGCAGGGGAAGATTATTTTGTGGATATGAAAGATGCTAATAATTATGAAGAGGCGATGAAAATTAATACTTACTATAGTTATGATGAAGTTCCAAAGGACGTGTTGGAAGAGTTTCTTGTATTTGATTTTACACCAGGTGACTACGAGTTATTTGAGATTAGAGTTACTATTATTGATGGTGATAAAAAATGTGAAACACAATTCAAAGATAATGATGGGAATTCTTTTATTATAAAACAACGTACTTCGGAAAACAGCACAGAATTGATTGCCAATAGCGATTATGTAGAAAATTGGTATGGTATGGATGTTTATGTAAAAGAGTATACGAATGGTGAAGAAAATATAAATTATAAACTTATGGCAGGAAATTCTTTTATAGATATCATGTCTGATAAGGATGTAGATAAGGAGGAAATAAAATACACAATAAAAGAGGCTATGTTTTAGCCTCTATTAAAATGAATTAGAGTAAGTAGTAAAAGTGTGTACAGAAGAACCAATAGTGTCTTTACTTGTAACTCTTATTCTGTAGCTGGCACCTCGTTTTAATCCTGTGTACTGATTGTGGAAATAAAAAGATGATTTATTGAATCCGTTGTTATATATAGTGCGTTCTGGATTGGAGGTGTCGATGACCCATTCGCCGTCGACTTTCTTTTGCAGATAAACGACTACATTGTATATGTCGACCGTTTGGCTGAAGTAAACATCTATGTATACGTCAGCTTTGGTAGCGCTGGTCCTGTCTATATCGAAGACGATAGCATCTGTATCATGCGTATCTATACCCGGATCATCAATTATCTCAGTAGACGCAAAAGCAACAGAACCAAAGGACATGGTCAAAACCAAGACCAAGAAAAGTGACACAATTTTTTTTCTCATGAAAAACCTCCCAAATGTTAATTTTGTAATGAAAAAAACATTTGGGAGTTTATCTAAAATCATTGATTTTTCTCAATTTTAGGAAATCAATAATAACTGTTTGGTACCTTAAATTTGAGATGTGATAAAAGCTTAATAAACTCCTTTTAGCTCAGCTAAAAGGAGTTTACGGGTTCTCAAGCCAAAACGTAAGGTCGATGTTATCCGAAATTTAAAAAATTTTATCTTTTCAGATAACAAAATCACGATTATGGATAATATCGTATCCGAAAATGGCAAAACCTTATCTTTTCGGATAACGAAACCACGATTTTCGGATACCGCTTATCTTTTACAACCGCTTTCGGATACCACTTATCTGTTACAACAGATTTAGACACGCCGGCGGCTTACTTTGCCAGCAGGTGCAGATGGTCCAACGCCCGCCGACCTCCGGCAATCTGCTTAATTCAACCGCTTATGTGACATGCATTTGATAGACTTGAGACAAATACATAAAAAACTTGGTAATTTTCTTTAAAAAGGGTTTCATTTGTGTTATTTTATGTTATAATATAAATATAAAAAGAGTTAATTTTTTAACAAATTTACTTTTTAACAAAGTTTCTTAAATTAGGAGGTTATCAATCATGAAAAAAGTAGGTGTATTGGGAACTGGTACCATGGGCGCCGGTATCATTCAGGTTCTGGCGCTGAACGGATACGAAGTAGTAATGAGAGCAAGAAGAGATTCTTCTGTAGAGAAAGGTCTTGCTACCGTTAAAAAAAATCTTGATAAAATGGTAGCAAAAGAAAAAATTACTGCAGAAGCAGCAGAAGAAGCTTACAGCAGAATACAAGGCTCAACCAATATCAACATAATCGCAGACGCAGACCTGGTAATTGAAGCAGCAACAGAAGATATGGAAGCCAAAAAAGCTTTGTTTGCTGAGCTGGACAAACTTTGCAAACCTGAAACTATCATTGCTACCAATACATCTTCCCTTTCAATAACCGAAATCGCCGCAGCTACAGGAAGACCTGATAAGATCATAGGAATGCATTTCTTTAATCCGGTTCCTGCCATGAAACTGGTAGAGATCATAAAAGGTTTGACCACTTCCGATGAGACAAAGGATACCATCATAGCGTTGGCTGAGAAGTTAGGAAAAACCCCTGTTGAAGTAGCAGAAGCACCTGGATTTGTAGTAAACAGAATCCTCATCCCTATGATAAACGAAGGCATCGGAATCGTTGCCGACGGAGTCTCAGACGTTAAAGGCGTTGACACAGCCATGAAGCTGGGAGCCAATCACCCGATGGGACCTCTGGAATTAGGCGACCTTATAGGTCTCGATGTTTGCCTGGCTATAATGGAAACTCTCTACACTGAATATGGTGATCCTAAATATAGACCTCATGTTCTGCTGAAGAAAATGGTAAGAGCGGGAAAATTGGGAAGAAAGACCGGTATAGGTTTTTACGACTATTCAAAATAAGAAAAAATTTCCCACATATAGAAAGGATAGCTCCTCCTGATTCAAATATCCGAAGGGGCTATCCTTTTTTTGCCAGTTTGCCACAAAGTATCAACCTTGCTTCATCGCAGAGCTCCTGCAGGCTTCATAAAGGTACTCATCACGGCAGGCATGTCCGTCGCAGCTTAAAAGCCGTTTTGGAGATTGAAGAAGTGTTAGAAGCGAAAAGTGTGTAAGACCTGCCTTGAATTTCTCGCTTTATCGATACTGTTCGACGTTGCTGTATAACTTATTTCTACCGCCAATGTCCACCTCTTGAAAGCCGCTACTCGGGAAGTACAAGTCTTAGCAAAACAAGAAATAAAGCTTAAAATGAGTTTCCGTTTATGTCTAAGAAGCCCCACAGGTTGTCATACGATAAAAACAAGTATATTCATCTTCACATTTTAATGCAAGAGGTTTTGAAATAATTAATATTTTATCAATTAATCTTTAAAAATAGTGTAATTTTAAACGAATTAATAGCCTTGCTTTTTTAAATAAGCAGTATATAATAGACGTAAGACATTTTAGTTTAATTCTAAAAAAGCAATTCTTAATTTTCTCAGAAAGGTGAAGGGCACCCTAAAAAGCCCATAAAGGTGAATTTATGAATGAAAAAATTTTAGAATCTGAAACCGATTGCGGTGAGATTTCCTGTGCCTCTATGGATACAAAAGTTGACGAAAAACAAGAAATAAGCGTTCAACAAGAAGATGGGCAGGAAAAAGAAAACAAACCTGAAAAAGAAGACAGACCTGAAGTAGAAGGCATTCTGGAGATTCAGGAAGAAAACAGTTTTGGATTCCTTAGATTTTCTAATTTTTTAACCAGCGATAAAGATATATACGTATCACCTACTCAAATAAGGAGATTTAACCTTAAAACGGGAGATAAGATAAGAGGAATAACCAGACTTCCTAAAGAAGGAGAGCGTTTTGGCGCGCTTTTATACGTACTTACAGTCAACGGAGACGAGCCTGGCAGGGCTATAAGGAGGCCTGACTTCGATGAACTGACGCCGGTTTTCCCTTACGAAAGACTTAGACTGGAGGACGGAAGCCGAGATCTTTCCATGCGTCTTATAGACTTGGTGGCTCCCATAGGAAAAGGGCAGAGAGGTCTTATTGTGGCTCCGCCGAAAGCAGGAAAAACTGTACTTTTAAAAAAGATTGCCAATGCCATAGAAAAAAATTATCCGGAAGTAGAACTTATAGTTTTACTGGTTGACGAAAGACCTGAAGAAGTAACTGATATGAAGAGGTCTTTGAAAGGCGGGGAGGTTATCTTTTCAACTTTTGACGAGCTGCCTCAGCACCATACCAAAGTAGCTGAAATGGTTCTCGCAAGAGCTCAAAGGCTGGTTGAACACGGAAAAGATGTGGTAATATTACTTGACAGCATTACAAGACTGGCAAGAGCTTATAATATGGTGGTGCCGGCTTCCGGAAAGACTCTTTCAGGAGGATTCGACCCGGGAGCATTCCACAAACCTAAGAAATTCTTCGGTGCTGCCCGCAAATTAGAGGAAGGCGGTTCCATAACCATTCTCGCTACGGCGCTTATAGAGACAGGAAGCCGCATGGACGAAGTCATATTTGAAGAATTTAAAGGCACAGGCAATATGGAATTGCATTTGGACAGAAAACTTTCAGAAAAAAGGATATTCCCAGCCATAAGCCTTAACAAATCAGGCACAAGACGTGAAGATTTGCTCATGACACAAGAAGAGCTGGAGGCAATATGGGTTATGCGGCGCAACCTTTCCGGCGGCAGCACACAAGAAGTCACTGAAGCTATAATTGACAATCTGGCGCATACCAAGAATAACAGCGACTTCATCAAAGTTATCAAAAAAGTAATGATGGACTAAGTTTAAAACGATAAAGGGAAAAAGATGGATTTAAATAAAATTTTCTTGAAAAATGCCTGCCCTACTTCCATAGGAGGGCAGGCTATAATGGAGGGCATAATGATGCGCGGCCCGGAGAAAACCGCTGTGGCCGTAAGACTTGCAGATGGCAGCATACACATGAAGACTCAGCCTACGCCTAAGATGAACAGATGGGCTAAAGTTCCGCTGATAAGAGGTGTGGTAAATTTTGTGTCTTCTATGATACAGGGGACAAAAGTCCTCATGTACTCAGCAGATGTGCTGGAAGAAAATTATCCTGACGAATACGAAAAAGATAAATTTGACATCTGGATGGAAGAAAAATTCGGAAAAGAGAAGGCATGGAAAGTCCTTATGGCTTTTTCCGTCTTAATTGCCATAGTGCTGGCAGTATCCATATTTATGCTTTTACCTACCGTAGTAGTGGGATGGCTTTCAGCTGTAACCGACAGCATAATTCTGCTTAATCTGGCAGAGGGCGTAGTCAGAATGATAATCTTCATAGGATATATATTGCTTATATCTAAAATGAAGGATATAAGGACGGTATTTGAATATCACGGAGCAGAGCATAAGACTATCCATTGCTTTGAAAATAACCTTGAACTCACTCCGGAAAACGCTCAGCAATTCTATACGCTTCACCCTAGGTGCGGAACCAGCTTTCTCATGTTTGTAATGGTGATAGCTGTATTGGCTCATGCCCTTATGGGATGGCCGAATGTATGGATACGCATAATAAGCAGAATTTTAGTCCTTCCGCTTATTGCCGGAGTATCTTATGAACTGCTCAAATGGGCAGGAAGGAGTGACAATTGGATCGTTAAGATACTCAGCCTTCCGGGAATTTATCTTCAAAAACTGACTACCAAAGAACCAAATGAGAAACAGCTGGAAGTAGCCATTGCAGCTATGAAAGCTGTTCTGCCGGAGAACAAAACTCCTTACTTTGAAGGACTCTGTGATTTAAACGGAGAACCTATTAAGGAGGAGCCAAAGGACGAAGATCTTGGTCAGCCCGCTTTAAACCAGGAGACCAAGGACGATAATATAAGCCAGGAGAACGATGGCGACAACCTAAGCGAAGGAAATTTTGTTTGTGAAGGAGATGACACCGATGAGCCTGCCGCTGAAAGAGCTGATTAAAATAGGCGAAAAACAGCTTTCTGATGCCGGTATAGCAGATGCTGCAAGAGACGCAAAACTCCTTTATTGTTTTTTAGATAAATTGGATTCAGTAGGACTTTTAATGAGATGGCAGGACGTATTGCAAGACAATAGCTGTGAAAGTTATTTTGAGCTTATAGAAAGGCGTGCTGCCGGAGAACCTCTGCAATACATAACAGGTACCCAGGAATTTATGGGTTTTCCGTTTAATGTTACACCGGCGGTGCTTATTCCAAGACAGGATACGGAAACCATGGTGGAAGACGCTATAGAACTTATAGAAAAAGGAACTTTGCGAGGTGAAGAATATATAAAACCTCAAGCCATTAAAGAGGTTTTGGACCTCTGCTGCGGCAGCGGAGCCATTGGCATATCCATTGCTAAAAGCTGTGGTAAGAGCAAAGTGATTTGCTCCGATGTGAGCGAGGAAGCGCTAAAAGTAGCAGAGCAAAATGCGGCTCTTAACGGATGCAAATCAGTGAAAATACAAAAAAGCAATATGTTTGAAGCCTTTAACAGCAGATTGGGAAGGAAGAAATTTGACCTGATAATCTCCAATCCGCCGTATATAGAAAGCAGCGTTATTCCCACTCTTCAGAGAGAAGTCAAGGACTATGAACCTATGATGGCTTTGGACGGAGGAGAGGACGGTCTGGACTTTTATCGGATTATTGCATCTGAAGGGGAAGACTATCTTCAAAAAAACGGAATTATCATGTTGGAAATAGGGTATGACCAGGGTAAGGCCGTGACGGAAATGCTTCAGGAGACAGGAAGCTTTGTTTCGATAAGATGTTTGAAAGACTTGGCAGGTAAAGACAGGATCGTGGTTGCCCGCCTTGAGGACAAAAAGAAGAGAAAAAATAACCGGAAAGCCGAAAAATAACAGGATAACAGGATAAAAGTTAAAAATCCTCTTGATTTCAATGGCTTTGCATGATATAGTATAAGGGCTGCGATGTTATTGCAGCAATTGTAGATAAAATTTAAAGGAAAGAGGGAAGAAGCATGAAGGAAGGAATCCATCCTGATTATAAGGAATGTAAAGTAACTTGCGCATGTGGTAACACTTTCGTTACAAAATCAACGAAAGAAGAACTGAGACTGGACGTATGTTCAGCATGTCATCCGTTCTTCACCGGTCAGCAGAAGTTTGTTAACAGAGGCGGCCGTGTTGAGAAATTCAAGAACAAGTACAACATGGACTAATAATCAAGACCACAAACCGGAACAAGCTTCCGGTTTTTTTAATGATAGGCACGCCTTGAGGGTGCAGCGCACTTTTCACAACGCACTTTTTATGGCGGCAACACTTTTCAAAAACTATAAAGCGTGTTATAATAAACGCTAGACTTTAAAGAGGAGCGAAAGATGTTCGATAAATTAGATTTTATATTAGAAAAGTACGAAGAGCTTTCTATGAAGGTTTCAGACCCTGACGTGATAAACAACCAGCCTCTTTGGCAGAAGTATATCAAAGAAATGGGAGAAATGGAGCCTATAGTAAACAAATATAAGGAATACAAAAAAGCTAAAGAGGAAATCTCAGAAGCAAAAGAAATGCTTGACTCCGGTGACGAAGAACTGAAAGAATTGGCCAAAATGGAGCTTTCCGAACTGGAGGATAAGCTTCCGCAGATGGAAGAAGACCTTAAGATACTGCTTCTCCCGAAAGACCCTAACGACGAAAAGAATGTATTCTTGGAAATCAGAGCAGGAACCGGCGGAGAAGAAGCCGCATTGTTTGCGCAGGATCTTTTGCGTATGTATTTGAGATATGCCGAAAGACGCGGCTGGAAGACCGAAATCATGGACGCCAACGATACGGGCATAGGCGGAATCAAAGAAGCCATAGTCCTCATTAAAGGCAAAGGCGCTTATTCCAGACTCAAATACGAAAGCGGTACGCACCGGGTGCAGAGAGTTCCTGAGACCGAAAGTTCCGGCAGAATACACACTTCAGCAGCTACTGTGGCAGTACTTCCTGAAGTGGACGATGTGGAAGTAGAAATCAATCCAAACGATGTGCGTGTGGATGTTTATCGTTCATCCGGCAACGGCGGACAATGTGTTAATACAACCGATTCAGCCGTAAGACTTACCCACATTCCTACGGGTCTGGTAGTAACTTGCCAGGACGAGAAGTCTCAGATAAAGAACAAAGAAAAGGCGTTCAAAGTGCTGAGATCAAGGCTGTATGACCTTAAGCTCCAGGAACAAAATGATGAGATAAGCGCCGAAAGACGCAGCCAGGTAGGTTCCGGAGACAGAAGCGAGAGAATAAGGACGTATAATTTTCCGCAAGGCAGAGTAACAGACCACAGAATCGGCATGACCCTATATAAGCTGGACGGATTTTTAGATGGCGAGATCGATGAGATTATAGACGGTCTCATAACCAGCGACCAAGCCGAAAAAATGAAAAATTTCTAAAGTTTAAATAAAAAAGACACGCAAAAAATGGACACCAGAATATTAGGCACAGATGACAAAGGAATAACAGAAGCTGCTAAAATACTGAAGGAAGGCGGTCTCGTAGCATTTCCCACTGAAACGGTGTATGGCCTGGGAGCCAATGCTATGGATGATGAGGCTGTAAGTAAGGTGTATGCTGCTAAAGGAAGACCCAGTGACAATCCGATGATAGTCCACGTAGCGAAACCGCAGGATTTGACTTTACTTACTGACAACATAACGGACGACATGAAAAAACTGGCAGAAAACTTTTGGCCCGGACCGCTTACTATGGTGGTACAAGCCAAGCCTCAAGTTTCCAGAATTACCACAGGGGGACTTGATACGGTAGCTGTCAGAATTCCTGACAACGAAACCACCCTTAAGCTCATAGAAACAGCAGGCATGCCTCTGGCAGGACCGAGCGCCAACCTTTCAGGGCATCCCAGCCCAACATCGTCCAATCACGTTTACGATGATCTTCAAGGCAGAATAGACGCAGTAATTCAGGGCGAAATTTGTAAGGTAGGCATAGAATCGACAGTAGTAGATATGACATCGCCGGCGCCTGTTATATTGCGTCCGGGAATTGTGACGGCAGAAGACCTGGAAAAAGTTCTCGGAAAGAAGGTTGAACTGGACCCTGCAGTTTTGCAAAAACCAAAAATTTCGAACAATGGAAAGCTTTTAGAAACGGAAGATGATTATAAGCCAAAAGCCCCGGGAATGAAATATAAACATTATGCGCCAAAGGCAGAAATGATGATTTTCGTAGGCGAGCCTGAAAAAGTGAGACTGGCTATAGCCGCTGAAAAGATGGCAAGGGTAGAATTCGGACAGAAAGTCGGCGTGCTGATTTTTGACAGCGATAAGCCTAAAGAGGCAGCTCATGACTTTTTCGCCCAGCTTAGAGCTTTTGACAAAAGCGGAGTAGACGTCATCTTGGCAGCTGCCTTAAAAGAAGACGGAGTAGGGCTGGCTGTGATGAACAGGATGTTCAAATCGGCAGGATATAATATACGAGAAGTAGAGTAATTTTTAAAGGAGAAAAGCAAATGAAAATTGCTGTAGCAAGTGACCACGGCGGCTTTGCCTTAAAAGAGACTGTAAAGAAACATCTTCTTGAAAGGGACATAGAAGTTTTAGACTTAGGTACCGATTCGGAAGATTCAGTGGATTATCCTAAATACGGTCAGCTGTGCGGACAGACGGTAGCCTCAGGGCAAGCAGACCTTGGCATCGTAATCTGCGGTACAGGAATCGGCATTTCCATCGCAGCCAATAAGGTACACAAAATAAGGTGCGGACTGTGCACTTCTGTAGAGATGGCCAGACTTACCAAACAGCATAACAATGCCAATGTCCTGGCTCTTGGAGGAAGAACAACGGAACCTGAACTGGCCCTCGAAATTGTTGATACATGGCTTGATACTGAGTTTGAAGGCGGCAGACATCAGCGCAGGGTAGATATGTTAGACAGTATGTAATATACTTACAAGGATAAGATGTAAACGAGGAGAAGTTGAAATGGGAAAAGTATTTGTATTTGATCATCCGTTAATTCAGCACAAGACTGCGCTGATGAGAAAGACTGACACCAGCGTCAAAGAGTTTAGAGAGCTGGCGAAAGAAGTGGCAACCTTGATGGGATTTGAGGCTACACGCAATTTAGAACTGGAAGATGTTGAGATAGAAACTCCTATCTGTAAGACTAAGATGAAGATGTTAAAAGGAGAAGACATCGCTATCGTTCCCATACTTAGAGCAGGCTTAGGCTTCGTAGACGGTATGCTGGCTCTGGTACCGAACGCCAAAGTAGGGCATATAGGCCTTTACCGGGATCCTGAAACCCACGAACCTGTTGAATATTACTGCAAACTGCCTGTAGACATCGAGAAGAGAAAGATATTCGTAGTGGATCCTATGCTGGCCACCGGGGGCAGTGCAGTAGCGGCGATAGATTTTATCAAGCAAAGAGGCGGAAAAGATATAGTCTTCATGTGCCTCATAGCTGCGCCTGAAGGCATCGATGTTCTCCAAAAGGCCCATCCGGATGTGGACATATATATAGCCGCAAAAGATGAGAGGCTCAACGAAAATGCATACATAGTGCCGGGTCTTGGAGACGCCGGAGACAGATTATATGGAACAAAGTAGATAATTACGAAACAGATGATTACAACATAGGCAATTATTTTAGAAGGAGAAAGTTTGATGAATTTTGATTTTATCCCTGATAACGTCAGCAAATATGATAACGTATACGACGTACTGAAGGAAAGGGGCTTTATCGAGCAATCCACTGATGAAGAGAAGATAAGAGAACTGCTTCAAAGGGAAAAGGTAAAGTTCTACATCGGTTTCGACCCGACGGCCGACTGCCTGCATGTAGGCCATTTTATGCAGGTGATAATAATGATGTACATGCAAAAGTTTGGACATACCCCTGTCGTACTCATCGGAGGCGGTACCGGCATGGTAGGCGACCCTTCCGGAAGAACTGACATGCGTCAGATTATGACAGTAGAAACCATTGAACACAACTGCAATCAGTTTAAGAAACTGTTTGACAGGTTCCTGGACTTTGACGATGAATGGGAATACGTAGGAAACGAAGGCGTTTTCGTTCCGGGTCACGAAAATAAAACTCCTGAGCCGGGGAAGGCCATAGCTGTCAATAACGCTCGCTGGCTGAGACCGCTCAATTATATAGATTTTCTGCGCGAAATAGGTTCCCTTTTTAATGTGAACACCATGCTCAGAGCAGAGTGCTTCAAGCAGAGAATGGAGCGTGAGGGAGGCCTCACCATGTTCGAACTGAATTACATGCTTATGCAGAGTTATGACTTCATGGTGATGGCTCGCGACTTTGACGTGAAAATTCAGTTCGGCGGCAACGACCAGTGGTCCAACATCATAGGCGGCGTAGATCTTACTCGCAAAAAGACAGGAAAAGAAGTCTATGGAATGACTTTTTCCCTGCTCACCAATTCAGAAGGCAACAAGATGGGTAAGACTGCAAAAGGAGCTCTCTGGCTCAGCCCTGAAAAGACCAGCCCGTATGAATTCTTCCAGTACTGGAGAAACGTTGGAGATGCAGATGTTAACAAATGCTTGAGAATGCTTACATTTCTTCCGATGGATGAAATTGAAAGACTTTCATCTCTCGAGGGTGCGGAAATCAATAAGGCTAAAGAAATATTGGCTTATGAAGTAACCAAGCTGGTTCATGGCGAAGAGGAAGCCAAGAAGGCTCTCGACGGAGCAAGAGCGGCTTTTGCCGGAAACGGCAACATGGCCAACATTCCTACAGCCAAGATGGACCGCAGTATCTTTGAAGGCGAAGGCATTGGCATAGTAACTTTAATCAAGGATTTGGGCCTGGTTCCAAGCAACAGCGAGGGATTCAGAACTATCGAACAGGGAGGTCTTACTGTGGGAGGCAAGAAAGTTACCGATAAGAAAATGCAGGTAACTTTGGACATGTTCGAGGACGGCAAACTGCTCATACAAAAGGGCAAGAAAAAGTTCCAAATGATAGAGATATAAAAAGACATTTTATGGTCGATATATCCGGTAAATAATGTAAAAAAATATAAAAATGAGGGAAAAAGTCTGCAAAACAGGTGATTTTGTGGACTTTTTTTAAAAATTTGCAAGAAAAAGTCCGCCTCGGCTGGATTTCGTATAAATAGTATAAGTTCAAACAAGATAAAAGAAAAATGCCGAATTTTCAGAAAATTCAGAAATCAAGCTTGACATAATATATATGCTTATTGTATCATAGCTCTAGCGATAAGAAAGGGACAAATTTTATGTTTTTTAACTCGATAAGCTTTGCAAAAGAATATCTTGGATTTGTCTACAGCAAGGTATATTATTATCTCGCTGATTTTACAATGCCCAAATTGATATTAAGCGCATAGCTGATGCAGGAAGACATAAGTTTAAACTCTTTTACTAATCTATAGGCTAGAATAGGCTCATCAGTATGGACTTGCTGGATGAGCTTCTTTTTTTCTAAAAAAAATAAAAACAAGGAGAAGAAGGATGAGAAAGGTTATTGTATTATTACTATCTATGATTTTAATTTTCGGTCTTGCTGCCTGCGGAGGAAATGAAGGCAGCAACGGAAACGGCGAAAGTAACGGAGACGTTTTAAAAATTGGAGTTATCCAGTTGGTCAAACATGATGCACTGGACAGAGCATATCAGGGATTTGTGGATGAACTGGCCAATCAAGGATATGTGGACGGTGAAAATATAGAAATCGAGTATCAGGTAGCTTCTAACGATCAGTCCAATTGCCTGACCATCGCCGAATCTATGGTAAACGATAATAAAGATTTGATTTTTGCCATTGCTACACCGGCGGCTCAGGCAGTAGCAAGCAAAACGGAAGACATTCCTATTCTTGTATCAGCAGTAACAGACCCGGCTGCTTCAGGACTGGTAGAGTCTAATGATGCGCCGGGAAGAAATGTTTCCGGAACTTCCGATTTGACACCTGTTGCCAAGCAGATAGAGCTGCTTACACAGATCGTCCCTGATGCTAAAACGATAGCAGTCCTTTACTGCAGTACTGAATCCAACTCCGAGATACAGCTGAGACTGGCTAAAGAAGCTGCTGAAGAACACGGTCTGGAAGTGGTAGAAGCTTCGGTATCCTCTTCCAATGAGATACAGCAGATGGTTTCTTCGCTGGAAGGCAGAGTGGATGCCATATACGTGCCTACGGATAACACTATAGCTGCCGGCATTCAAACAGTTTCCACTATAACCACTGAGGCAGGCATACCGGTAATCTGCGGAGAGTCAGGACCTGTAAAAAACGGAGGTCTTGCTACTATTTCTCTTGATTATTACGATTTAGGAGTTAAAACTGCGCAGCAGGCCATAAAAATTCTCAAAGACGGTGAAGACATTACAACTATGCCAATTGAATATATAGGGGATGAAGAATTAAAATACTATGTCAATGCAGCAATAGCAGAAGCGCTTGGAATAACAATTCCGAATGAAATTCTTGAAAATGCAACCATATATGAGTAAGGCGGTTGTAGGAGAATCAAAAGAAAGTAAGGAGAAAAAATGGAACTTTTATCTAGCATATTAAAAAATCTTCCTGACGCAGCTGCATTGGGATTAGTCTGGGGGATAATGGCAATAGGAGTTTATATAACTTTTAAAATCCTTGACATCCCTGATATGACTGTAGACGGCACCTTTGCTCTTGGGGGATGTATGGTGGCAGCAATGGTTTCGGTCGGAGGAGATCCTTTTATATCTACTTTGCTAGCTGTTATATGCGGCATGGCTGCAGGTATGGTAACAGGTATCCTTCACACAAAGCTGAAGATACCGGCTATACTGGCAGGAATTTTAACTATGTTGGCATTGTATTCAGTCAATCTCATGATTATGGGTGGAAAGTCCAATATAGGACTTTCACAATTTGGGGAACAGAAAGTGGATACGCTGCTGGACAAAATTTCTCAGTTGTTTGGGATGGATGCGGATACTGCCAACGTAATTTTAGGCGTAATCATAGCCATAGCTATAATCGCAGTGCTTTATTGGTTCTTTGGGACAGAACTGGGAAGCCTTATCAGAGCTACAGGAATCAATGAAAATATGGTGAGAGCCCAAGGCGGAAACACTGACGTCATGAAAATAATCGGGCTTGTGGTATCTAACGGTTTCGTTGCCTTTTCCGGAGCATTGGTGGCACAAATACAGAGATATGGCGACGTAGGAATGGGAACAGGTACCATCGTCATAGGGTTAGCATCCATAATAATCGGAGAAGTTCTTTTGGGCAAAAAAGGTTCCTTCAAAGTGAGATTGATTTCTGTATTCCTGGGAAGTATCTTATACAGAGTTATAATAGCTATAGTGCTTCTGCTGGGATTCAATCCAAACAACTTAAAGCTGCTTACTGCCTTACTGGTAATAGCGGCTCTGTCTATACCTGTGGCTAGGGAATATGCCGGTGAAAAAAATAAAATGAGAGCTAACCTCAAAAAGTATGAGGAGGTGGAATAGATGTTGGTATTAAAGGATATACATAAAACATTCAATAAAGGCTCCGCCAACGAAAAGACTGCTTTGCGAGGCGTTGACCTGACCATAGAAGAAGGGGAATTTGTCACAGTAATAGGCGGCAACGGCGCCGGCAAATCTACGATGCTTAATGCAATTGCAGGTTCATTTTTTGTGGATTCGGGTATAATAAAGATAAACGGCGAAAATGTCACAGCTCAGCCGGAACATATTCGTGCCAAAAGAATCGGCAGAGTGTTCCAAGACCCGATGAAAGGTACTGCCGCAGATATGTGGATAGAGGAAAATCTGGCTATCGCATGGCGCAGAGGTAAAAAAAGAGGTCTCAAATGGGGCGTCACTAAAAATGAGAGAGAAACTTACAGAGAGATGCTTTCTGCTTTTGATTTGGGTCTTGAGGAAAGACTGGACACCAAAGTATCGCTGCTTTCCGGAGGTCAGAGGCAGGCTCTCACGCTTCTCATGGCGACCATTCAAAAGCCTGATCTGCTTTTACTGGACGAGCACACTGCGGCCCTTGACCCAAAGACTGCAGCCAAAGTCCTTCAAATGACAGATGAGCTCATAAAAGATCACGGCCTTACCGCCATCATGATAACTCACAACATGAAGGATGCCATCAAGTACGGAAACAGGCTTATAATGATGATGGACGGAAAGATCATATACGATGTTTCGGGAGAAGAGAAGAAAAAACTTGAAGTGGCTGATTTGCTGAAAAAATTTGAGACATCCGCCGGAGAAGAATTTTCAAATGACAGGATGTTATTGATTTAATCGTTTATAGGAGAACGAAATGAGCATAGAGGCAATCCAAGCAATAATGATACCTTTTTTAGGAACCACATTGGGTTCAGCCCTTGTGTTTTTTTCCAAGGGCGAAATGAACAGAAATGTCCAGAGGGCGCTTACCGGGTTTGCTGCCGGAGTCATGACTGCGGCGTCTGTGTGGAGCCTTTTGATTCCTGCCATGGATCAGGCGCAAGATATGGGCAAGCTGGCATTTGTGCCTGCCGCGGTAGGATTTTGGGTAGGCATATTATTTTTGATGATATTGGATAAAACGGTGCCTCATATGCACATGAACAGCTGCCAAGCAGAAGGGTGCAAGAGCCATTTGAAAAAATCATCCATGTTGGTGCTGGCTGTGGCGCTGCACAATTTACCTGAAGGCATGGCAGTGGGAGTAGTCATCGCAGGATGGTTATCGGGGGATTCCATAGTATCCGGAGCGGCAGTCATGTCTCTTTCTATAGGCATAGCTATCCAGAATTTCCCTGAAGGAGCAATAATATCGATGCCGCTCAGCAGCCAAGGCATGGGAAAAGGGAAATCTTTTCTTTGCGGATTCCTGTCGGGAGCCGTTGAACCTATAGGAGCGATTTTAACCATATTGGCGGCAGGATTTATCATACCTCTGCTGCCGTACCTGCTCAGCTTCGCTGCCGGCGCCATGATATACGTGGTGGTGGAGGAGCTGATTCCTGAGATGTCTGAAGGCGAGCATTCCAACATAGGCACGCTGTTTTTCGCAGGAGGCTTTGTGTTGATGATGATACTCGATGTGGCTTTGGGATGATGCAGGCGGTGCATGATATGTGTTCAAGGTGATACGTTTGAAAAATGGTCCCATTGGAGATTGGTCCATTGAAGGATGCTGCAACTTTATAACAGGTAGGAGAAATAAACGTATGGGTTTTTATGACGAGGCGTTAGAGATAACTGAAAGGGCTATAAAGAGAGTAATGCCGGGTCAAGCTGTTAAAAAAGCTCTTGAGGAAATGAATTTTAAGAAGCTTCGCGGCGATGCCGATAATGGCAAAGTGGTAATTATAGCAATTGGCAAGGCGGCTTGGCAGATGGCTAAAGCGGCAAAAAATTGGCTGGAATCCGCAGAGGATGATGCTACAACAAATTCTCATAAAGCCTTAGTCATAACGAAATATGGACATGTAAAAGGACCGATAGACGGTACGCTTTGTATAGAGGCAGGGCACCCTACTCCAGACATCAATTCATTTGTCGGAACCCAAAAGGCTATAGAAATGGTAAGTCATCTTTCTGAAGAGGACAAAGTGCTGTTTCTTGTATCAGGGGGAGGTTCTTCATTGTTTGAAAAATCCTTGTTACCGTTAGAGGAACTGGAAAATATAACGGCTCAGCTTCTTTCCTGCGGCGCCTCTATAACGGAGATCAACACTGTAAGAAAACGACTTTCACAGGTAAAAGGCGGTAGATTCGCAAAGCTTTGTCAGCCTGCACATGTGTATTCAATAATCCTGTCTGATGTTTTGGGAGACAGAGCCGATATGATTGCATCAGGTCCATCATACCCTGACAGTTCTACTAACGAAGAGGCACTTTTTATAGCAGAAAAATATAAGCTGGTTCTGTCTGAAACAGCGAAGAATCTTCTTAAAAAAGAACCAGTAAAAGAGCTGAACAATGTTACCAATATAATAACCGGCAGTGTTTCGCACTTTTGCAGGGCTGCAGCCCTATCAGCAGAAGAACTGGGGTATGAACCTGTAATAGTTACAGATAGATTATGCTGTCAAAGCAGAGAAGCAGGCAGCATGTTAGGCAGTGTAGCAGCTACTCATAATCAAGACCGAGAAGCTAGGGCTTTTATCTTTGGAGGAGAAACGGTCGTAAAAGTAAAAGGATGCGGTCTGGGAGGAAGAAATCAAGAATTGGCGCTGGCTGCTGCCAAGCAGATTGAAGGATTAGAAAATGTAGCTGTATTTTCTGTAGGTTCTGATGGTACTGACGGACCAACTGATGCGGCAGGAGGATATGTTGACGGCCAGACAGTTGAAAAACTTTCCAAATTCGGAATAGATATAGATGGTGTTTTGGAGCAAAATGATTCTTATAACGCATTGAAAAAAGTCGGAGGCTTGATAGTAACAGGACCGACCGGAACCAACGTTAACGATGTTTCGGTGGTACTGGTAAAAAACTTTAAAAAATCATCCTTATAATGCAAAAAATAATCCTTATAATACAAAAAAGCCTTGATTTTACAGCATTAGGCTTATATAATATAAAAGCACGTTTATGTGCATAAGGGAGCAGGATGGGAATCCGTCCGTAAGCCCCGAAACTAAAAAGTTTTAGTATATCGAAAAAGATTTCTGAAGCGGACCGCAAGACGTTTTTAGGAATCCCAGTAGACAAAGCCGAAACCGTTTGATTTCCTGCCTGTTTCACAAATCGGGTTAGGGCTTCCGCCGTCGGTTCTTAGCCAAAAACAAGTTTTGGAGAACCTTGGCATGAGACCTACCAACGATTTGCTTCACAAATCGGGTTAGGGCTTCAAATCAAGTAGGTAGAAAGGAAAAGGAATGAAATCATTTATCGCTAAGCCTGCAGAGATTGAACGTAAATGGTACGTTGTCGATGCAGAGGGTAAGACTCTCGGAAGAATGGCTTCCGAAGTGGCTTCTATTTTGAGAGGCAAGAAGAAACCTATCTATACTCCACACGTTGACTGCGGCGATTATGTAATCGTTATCAACGCTGAAAAGGTAGAAGTAACAGGTAAAAAGAGAAAAGAAAAAATTTACAAGAGACATACAGGTTATCCTGGCGGTTTGAGAGAGACCACTTTCGAAAAACTGCAGGCTAAGAGACCTGAGGAAATCATCAGACACGCTGTAAAAGGCATGCTTCCTGATGGCAAGCTTGGCAGACAGATGCTTAAGAAGTTAAAGGTTTATGCAGGCCCTGAGCACGCTCACGCTGCACAGAAGCCGGAGACTTGGGAATTCTAGGAAAGGGGAGTAGACAATGGCAAAGATTCAATATCAAGGAACAGGCAGAAGAAAAAGTTCAGTAGCCAGAGTTAGATTAATCCCTGGAACTGGAAAGATTACTGTCAACAAGAGAGACTTAGATAATTATTTCGGAACTGAAATCGTTAAGAGAGAAGTAAGAGTACCGTTTGAGGTTGCAGGTTGCGAAGGCAAATACGACGTAATTGCTACAGTACACGGCGGTGGATTCACCGGTCAGGCAGGTGCGCTCAGACACGGTATTTCAAGAGCTTTATGCGTTGCTGACAAGGAAGCTTACAGAGCTCCTCTTAAGGCAGCAGGTTTCTTAACTAGAGACCCGAGAATGAAAGAAAGAAAGAAATACGGCTTAAAGAAAGCAAGAAGAGCAAGCCAGTTCTCAAAGCGTTAGTTCGGATACAATTATATACGCTTCAGAACGTCGCAAGACGTTGCATGACCTCCCAGGACATTTGTTCCGGGAGGTTTTTGTATCTTTTCAATAAGCGGGAGATATACTAATCCCTATTATAAAAATCGTTTTTGGATAATTTGTACGATAAACTTTTTAAAATATTAAATGAACTTTGAACAGCGTTAATGTGTCGATAAAACAGTAATTGAAAACAAACTGGCGTTCTGTTAAAATTAGATTGAATTCTAAAAGGGAGACTTTGTTGAAGATGAGAATTGAAATGGGTAAATAATGAGGGAGATGAAGCTGCATTTTATGAAATTTGAAGATTTTCAGGGAATAGAAGCGACATATTTAGATTATAAAGTGTCTTTAGAAAAAGAAAAACCTAAAAGTTGGTTAAAAACTGTTGTAGCGTTTGCTAATACAAGAGGTGGTCATATTCTCTTTGGTGTGACTAATAATGAGCATGCCCCGATAGGTCTTGACGATGCTCAAGGTACAGCGAGTAAAATTTCAGAATTTTTAACCGCAAGAGTAGAGCCGCCGGTACGCTATACACTGACACCTTTTGACAGTAGAGTAGAGGGGCGGCTATGCATTGATCTTGAAGTAGCTAATGGACCTCATTATCCGTATTACTATGTTCATGAAAAAACAAGAGAAATATATGTAAGACGAGGAGACAGATCTGAAATCGCAACTGTGATCGAACAGGGTAATTTGATTTTGAAAGGAATGAATAAAACGTATGATTCACTTCCCAGCTCCTATAATTTATCAGATGTCAGTTTTACACTGCTTGCAGCAACATTTAAAAAAGAGACAGGGGATGATTTTGATCTAGCAAAAGACCTTGTGTCAATGGGATTTATTACAGAAGATGGAAGGGTGACAAATGCAGGATTGCTCCTTTGCGACCAAGGCTATTTAAAACAATCAAAAGTAGTATGCACCAGATGGAAAGGTACAGAAAAAGGATCTGTAGAAGGAGATGCGTTGGATGATGAAGAATTCATGGGTGTGAGTTTAATAACACTTTTATCAAATGCAGAGGCTTTTATTCGTACTAACTCGAAGAATCCGTGGTCTATAAGAGGAATGCGCCGAGAAGAGAAAAGTGACTATCCTTTTAAAGCGGTCCGGGAAGTACTGGTTAATGCGCTTATCCACAGGGATTATCAGAGTATTGGTACAGAAGTGCATGTGGATATGTATGACGATAGAATGGAAATATCCTCTCCTGGAGGAATGATAAATGGAAGCAGAATACAAGATTTGGACTTAAAACGTGTGCCATCTATGAGACGAAATGAAATTATTTCTGATACTTTTGGAAGGCTTCACTATATGGAACGCCGAGGAAGTGGCATCCAGAGAATTCTTAATTCTTATATTGATTATACGGAGCAACCGGCATTTTATTCTGATGAATACTTTTTCATAGTAACTTTGCCAAATCGTAGTGAAGCTCGTTCTGCTCAGTTGCAATTAAAAATAGATACTGAAAATTCAAAACCGCAACTTTCTTCGGAAAAACCGCAACTTTCTTCGGAAAAACCGCAACTTTCTTCGAATGGAAAGGAAAAAGAAGAATTGAAAAAATGGCTGGAATGTAAAGCAGGAGAGAGCTTTAATAAAAGAAATTTTGAAAAGTTACTGGAGTTGTTGAAAAAATATGGTTCAGAATATTATTTTAATAGAAAAACAATAGCAAATACTTTCGGTATTTCAGAGAACGCAGCATCAAGAATTATCAGAAAATCGATGGACTGTGGAGTTATGCGAAAGGAAAAAAATGGCGAGTATTATTTTAATAAGTGATAAGTATTTGAGAAGAAGGATAAACAATATGATATAATCTTTTCATAAAACAATTGGAGGTAGTTGTATGTCGAGCGCAGCACAGAGAGCCGAATTACAATCAAAGATATGGAAAATAGCCAATGAAGTCCGTGGCTCAGTGGATGGCTGGGACTTCAAACAGTATGTTTTAGGAACTCTTTTTTACCGTTTTATAAGTGAGAATTTTACCAACTATATTGAAGGCGGAGACATCAGTATCAATTATGCAGAGTTGGACGATTCGATTATAACTGAAGAGATTAAAGATGATGCTGTTAAAACTAAAGGCTATTTCATTTATCCCAGCCAGTTGTTTTGCAGAATAGCAAAGAGCGCCAATACAAATGAAAGCCTCAATACCGATCTAAAAACCATATTTGATGAAATTGAAAATTCTGCAAGCGGCTATCCTTCTGAACGAGATATCAAAGGGCTGTTTGCTGATTTTGATACAACAAGTAACAGATTGGGAAATACGGTAAAAGATAAAAATACGCGTCTTGCAGCTGTTATCAAAGGCGTGGAAGAACTTGATTTCGGTGATTTTCAAGATAATCAAATAGATTTGTTTGGCGATGCTTATGAGTTTTTGATTTCCAATTATGCGGCTAACGCCGGGAAATCCGGCGGCGAATTTTTTACACCGCAATGTGTCTCAAAGCTTATTGCGAAGCTTGCGCTTTACGGACAGACTACCATTAATAAGATTTATGACCCGGCGGCTGGTTCCGGCTCATTGCTGCTTCAGGCTAAAAAACAGTTTGATGAGCACATAATCGAGGACGGATTTTTTGGCCAGGAGATAAATCATACGACATATAATCTCGCGCGTATGAACATGTTTTTGCATAACGTAAATTATGATAAATTTAATATCGCGCTAGGAAATACGCTTACGGATCCGCAATTTAAAGATGAAAAACCTTTCGACGCTATTGTGTCAAATCCGCCATATTCCATTAATTGGATCGGCAGTGACGACCCAACTCTTATTAATGACGAACGCTTTGCACCGGCAGGAGTATTGGCGCCCAAATCTAAAGCCGACTTTGCGTTCATCCTTCATTCCCTCAGTTATCTTTCCGGCAAGGGACGGGCAGCAATCGTATGCTTTCCGGGTATATTTTATCGTGGCGGTGCAGAACAAAAAATCAGAAAGTATCTGGTAGATAATAATTTTGTGGAAACAGTTATTTCCCTTGCTCCAAATCTTTTTTATGGCACTTCAATTGCTGTCAATATAATGGTTCTCTCAAAACATAAGACCGATACTAAAATTCAATTCATAGATGCAAGCGGTGAAGACTTTTATAAAAAGGAAACAAATAATAATATTTTGACAGACGAACATATCGAAAAAATAATGCAATTGTTTGCCGGCAAAGAAGACAAAGAATATGTTTCTGCTTCTGTAGATAAGGATGAAATCGCAAAAGAAAATTACAACTTATCTGTAAGTTCCTACGTTGAAGCAAAAGATACGAGAGAAGTTATAGACATAGATGCTTTGAATGCTGAAATTAAAAAGACGGTGAAAAACATAGACAGGCTTCGCTGCGAAATAGATAAGATAATTGCCGAAATTGAGGGATAGCGATGGAAAAAGAACTGAATTTTTTAATATACAATACGCCTGATGAAGACGTGACTATTCATGCGGCAGTAAAAGATGAATCCATCTGGCTGACTCAAAAGGCAATGGCAGAGCTGTTTGGTTGTTCTGCGGATAATATCTCTTTGCACTTAAAAAACATTTTTGCGGAGGGTGAACTGGATAAAAATTCAGTTACCGAGAAATTCTCGGCAACTGCATCAGATGGGAAAAATTATCTTATGCAGTTTTATAATCTTGACGCGATCATTTCTGTGGGCTACAGAGTTAACTCTCGAAAAGCTACAAAATTCAGGATGTGGGCAACAGGCATTCTGAAGGAATATATGATAAAAGGCTTCGCGATGGATGACGAACGCTTAAAGCAGGGAAAAACAGCCTTTGGCAAGGATTACTTTAAAGAACTGCTTGAGAGGGTTCGCTCTATTCGCGCGAGCGAGCGAAGAATATGGCAGCAAATTACTGACATATTTGCAGAGTGCAGTATCGACTATGATAAAGACTCGCAAATAACACACGACTTTTATGCTATGGTTCAAAATAAATTCCATTATGCAATTACTGGTCAAACGGCGGCGGAGATCATCGATACAAATGCGGATCATACAAAAGAAAACATGGGATTGGTTACATGGAAGAATTCTCCGGATGGCAGAATATTGAAATCTGATGTGACTATCGCTAAAAATTACCTTAATGAAAAGCAGATTCGTCAGCTGGAGCGAACAGTAACAGGTTATTTTGATTATATTGAAGATTTAATCGAGCGTGAAAATACTTTTACTATGGCGGAGTTCGCGTCCAGTATCAACGAATTTTTAGCTTTTAGAAAATATGATGTGCTAAAAGGAAAAGGGAAAATATCAAAGAAGGATGCTGATAAAAAGGCGGCTGCCGAATACGACCAGTTTAATAAGACACAGAAGATTACATCGGATTTTGATAAAGAGGTAAAGCGATTGCTGCAAGGAAACGAGGGAAATAGATGAGCAAATTAGATGAATTAATACAAGAGCTGTGTCCGAATGGGGTGGAGTATATAGCGATAGGCGATGTCGTGCAATATGAGCAACCAACGAAATACATAGTGAGTAGTACAGAGTATAATGATACTTTTTCTATTCCAGTACTCACTGCCGGACAATCATTTGTATTGGGATATACTAATGAAGCAGAAGGCATATATAATGCATCAAAAGAAAATCCTGTGATAATTTTTGACGATTTTACAGGATCATTCAAATGGGTAGATTTCTCTTTTAAAGTTAAATCTTCTGCAATAAAAATACTTACGGGGAATGAAAGCAAAGTGTTGCTACGGTATATTTTCCATGTAATGGAGAGGATAGGATTTGCATCTAATGAACATAAAAGACTATGGATTAGCCAATATTCAGCAATAATAATTCCTGTCCCGCCACTGCAAGTGCAAGACGAAATTGTCCGTATATTGGACAACTTCACAGAACTTACAGAAAGCCTTGTGACAGAGCTTACAGAGGAACTTGCAGCAAGGAAGAAACAGTATGAATTTTACCGTGATAAATTATTAAACTTTGAAGATGTGCTAGGGGGGGCCACAAGTAATGTTGTATGGAGGACGCTTTGCCAAATTGCTGACATCGGAACGGGAAACAGCAATACCAACGAAGCAGTGGAAGGTGGCTTGTATCCATTTTTTGTTCGCTCGCAAGAGCCATTGAGAAAAAACGAATATGAGTTTGATGAAACTGCTATTATTACGGCAGGAGATGGTGTCGGTGTAGGAAAGGTATATCATTTTGTTGAGGGGAAATATGCTTTACATCAAAGGGCATATAGAATCCATATCACCGTTTCGGATGTGGAGCCCAAATATATCTTTCACTATATGAAAACCAAGTTTTTGCCTTATATCCAGAAAACAAAGTTCAAAAGTTCAGTGCCTTCTATTAGACGACCGATGCTGAATGAGTTTCCTATTCCGCTTCCACCACTGCAAATACAAAAACGCCTCGTTCATGTGCTGGACAATTTCGACTCCATATGCGCTAACCTTAACATTGGGCTGCCTGCTGAGATTGAACTGCGGAAAAAACAGTACGAATTTTATCGTAATGAGCTCTTGACATACGCAGCGACAGGCAAGACAATTTTAACAGACAGACAGACAGACAGACAGACAGACAGACAGACAGACAGACAGACAGACA
>OLGO01000445.1_pt1 | contig 40267 bp, 35 predicted proteins | sample 1605861 | NCBI WGS metagenome assembly OLGO01 (sample SAMN03283253) | human gut metagenome | biome: human-associated habitat; material: feces | host: Homo sapiens | place: USA | collected 2013
CTGATTTTCAGGAACAGAAGCAGGAGCGGGAAGCTGGTGTAATTAAAGATAAGAGCAAGAAGAAGAAACAGGCGGAGTCTGCTGAGCCGATGCCGATAACCTTATGGAGTGACAGTGCTACATATGACCAGGGCAGCGGAGACTTTTTTGCTGAAGGTAATGTCAAGATAGTGCAGGGGGATGAAACTATTCTGACTACCAGGGCTGAAGGCAATATGAAGACCGGGGATGTCTGGCTCAAGCAGGGCGGAACACTGCAGGAGCCGGATACTACCATGAATGGGGAATGGGTCCATTATAATTTTAATTCTAAGACTGGTGAGATCAAGCAAATTGACGGCAAAGGTGCCAAAGACTATTTTAAAGCACCGCATGCAACGATTTATCCGGATAAAATAGTTGTGGACGAGGGCGGACAGACAACACGCTGTCCGGCTGTGGAGCATGATCCTTGTCTGCTGATAACAGCAAAAACTTTTGAGATTTATCCAAAAGAAAAAATGGTCGCCAGAGATGTTAAGGTTTATGCCAAAGGCAAGCATATCTACTCGCGTGATTTATGGGTCAATAGATTAGATGGTGAGAGTGAAAATAGAATAATGCCGCGTATCGGGTATGACGGCAGCGATAACGGAATGTATGCTAAACTGCAGGTCGATTATAATTTAGGTCCGAAAACAGATTTTTATGCCGATCTGGCTTATTATTCTAAGGCTGGTTATAAGCCCATGTACGGCATCAATCACGATGAGCGTAACTTTAATATAAAGTTTCAGGACGGCTGGGATGAAGAAGATGATGAATGGATCCGCAAAGAAAGAGATATCGGCTTATATTATAAAAACCATCGTTTGATCGATAATTTACCGTTGACATACAGTGCGTATATTACTCATGGTTTGTGGCGTAATGAAAAGAGCAGTATCAAAAGCTGGCATACAGAGTATGCTGCTTATTTGAATCATGACCGGATTTATCTGTTCAACAGTAAAAATACCTTCCTTGATCTGACTGTAGGTAAAAAGTGGGTCACAGAAAGCTATACTGACGAAACGCAGTCCACGATGATGTATTATGCAACTTTAGGCCAAAAGCTGGCGCCGAAGTGGGATACCTGGGTCGGCTATTACCGTGAGGACAGAACGAGCAATCTCTATGATTACGGACAGCCTGATATGGGCAGGGAGCTTCGTAACGGACTGAGCTTTAAACTGGATGATAAAAATACTTTTACGATTGTCAACCGTTATGATTTGGGCAAGCATAGTAATTATGAAACAAATTACAGATGGACGCACAGGTTCTGCTGCTGGGCCATTGAATTTGAATATGAGCAGGATCACAGAAAAGATCATGGCAATACTTTCAGAGTACGTTATAACTTCCTTAATTGGTAAAGCAGGTGAACTATGGAAACCATTAAACAGCGTTTTGCTGAACATATTACTTTGGCACAGCAGGTTGCAGAAAGCAGAATTTTAGAGCAGGTTACAGCCAGTGCGGAAATTATTCGACAGGCCTTGCAAAACGGCAAGAAGGTTTTGTTTTGCGGCAACGGCGGCAGTGCCGCTGACAGTCAGCATTTAGCGGCTGAATTCGTAGGACGCTTTCAAAAGGAGCGCAACGGTCTGCCGGCTATAGCTTTGACTGTAGATACTTCTATTTTGACCGCGGTAGCTAACGACTATGGCTATGATACTGTTTTTGCAAGACAGGTGCAGGCCTTAGGAAATACCGGTGATGTTTTGGTCGGATTATCAACTTCGGGTAACAGTAAAAATGTGTTGGCGGCTATTGATGTTGCCAAAACTAAAGGGATACAGTGCATCGGGATGACGGCTCAGGGGGGCGGCAAGATGGCAGAGGTCTGTGATATCTGCATGGCTGTTCCCTGCCCGGTTACGGCTCGAGCGCAGGAAATACATATTTTGATTGGCCATATTCTGTGCGAATTGGTGGATGGTGAATAAAGTGACGAATTTGTCATGTACTGCTTTTTTAGCTGAACATATCCAGAATTTAAAAATTGCTGTGATTGGGGACGTTATGCTCGACCGTTATTTTTATGGCGAGGTCAAGCGCATTTCTCCGGAGGCCCCTGTGCCTGTTAATAAGGTCAAACGCATAAAGTCTGTTTTGGGCGGCGCCGCAAATGTAGCTGCAAACCTGGCACATTTAGAATGCAGGGTTTTTATGGGTGGCGTTACCGGGGATGATAATAACAGAGAAGTGCTGGAAGCTATGATGGCCGAAAAAGGTATCGATCACAGTGGTTTGATCAAGTCGCAGCAGCGTGAAACGATCACGAAGATGCGTATCTTGGGAGCGCAGCAGCAGATGCTGCGCCTGGATTTTGAAGAAACAGGAGATTTGTTTCCGGAAGAAACAGAGGCCTTATCATTATGGCTCCAGAATTTACTGGAAGCCGGATTGGACGGTGTGATTGTTTCTGATTATGCCAAAGGTGTCTGTTCGGATAATTTTGTGCAATGGGTGATCGCGGCTGCGCATCAGTATCAGGTGCCGGTGCTTATTGACCCTAAGGGGGCTGACTGGAATAAATATCGGGGCTGTGATTTCATTACTCCAAATTTAAAGGAGATGTGCGAGGCGGCTGGAGAATTTGTTCCTAATGAGGATGAAGAGGTTCTGCGTCTGGCCCAAAATGCCCGGGAAAAATATGAGATCAAAAATGTTGTGGTCACCCGCAGTGAGCGGGGGATGACTTTAGCCGGTTTGGATGGCCTGGTGATTAATGACCCGGCTACGGCACAAGAGGTATTCGATGTTTCAGGTGCTGGTGACACCGTTGCGGCAACGCTTTTGGCAGGCGCTGCCGGGAAGCTTGCCTTACAGGATGCAGTATTTATGGCTAATCGTGCTGCAGGTATAGTTGTAGCAAAAGTTGGTACGTATCCTGTGCATCGGGAGGAACTTTTAAAGGATCTGCTGACGGAAGAGCGTAAACAGGGCCGCGGTTATAGAACTTTGAGCTGGTCCGAGATAGAATCTTTGGCTAAAACCTGGAGATCCTGCGGGGAAAAAATAGTTTTTACCAATGGGTGTTTTGACATTCTGCATGTAGGGCATGTCAGCTATTTGGAAAAAGCGGCCAGGCTTGGCAGGCATTTAGTAGTTGGGTTGAATTCTGATACTTCGGTACGGAAACTGAAAGGTGATGTCAGACCTTTAGTACATGAGCTTGACCGTGCACGCGTTTTAGCGGCACTGGCTTGTGTTGACGCAGTGGTATTGTTTGAACAGGACACACCGACGGAATTGATTGAAAAAATACGTCCTGATATTTTAGTCAAGGGCGGTGATTATAAACCTGAGGAAGTTGCCGGCAGGGAATATGCAGGCGAAGTCAGGATCATTGATTTTGAGGATGGCTATTCGACGACTGGTATTGTGGAGCAGATAGCTCAATTTGTGAAGGAGGGCAAACTATGATTATTGTAACCGGCGGTGCAGGTTTTATCGGCAGTAATATCGTTAAAGGCTTAAATGATCGCGGACGCGATGATATTTTAGTTGTGGATAATCTGACTAATATGGTCAAATTTAAAAACATCCAGGGACTGAAGGTCATGGATTATATGGATAAAGTGGATTTTTCTGAGGCCTTAAAGGCTGGTAAATTTGCTCATGAGAATGTTGATGTTATTTTCCACGAAGGCGCCTGCTCTGATACGATGGAATATAATGGCAAATATATGATGCAGAATAACTTTGAATATACGAAAAATCTGATGCATTTTGCAGTTGACCGTAAGATACAGATGATTTATGCGTCGTCGGCTTCCACTTACGGCAGCGGTACAAACGGATTTCGTGAAGAACCTGCCTGTGAGGAAGCTTTAAATGTTTATGCGTTTTCCAAATTGTTTTTTGATAATTATGCCCGTCGTTATTTTGGCAAGACCAACAGTCAGTTAGTCGGCCTGCGCTATTTCAATGTTTATGGTCCGCAGGAAAATCATAAGGGTAAAATGGCATCTATGGTTTTCCAGATGTATAATCAATGGCTGGCAGAGAAAAAGGTTAAATTATTTGATGCTTACGGAGATTATGGTGCCGGTGAACAGACAAGAGATTTTATTTATGTAAAAGACGTTGTTAAAGTTAATTTCTTCTTCTGGGATCATCCTGAAATCAGCGGGGTCTTTAACTGCGGAACAGGGCATGCCCATACTTTTAATACTTTGGCCAAAGGTGTACTGAAACATTTTGGCAGCGGCGAATTGGAATATGTGCCGTTCCCAGAAGTATTAAAGGGTAAATATCAGAGCTATACTCAGGCAGATGCGACGAATCTTTTGGCGGCAGGGTATGACGGAGGTTTTACTGACGTGAATGAAGCTGTTGCTGAATACTGTGCTATCCTGGACAAGAGCGGCGGTTATTATACTCATGGCGCATAAGGCAGTCTTTTTTGACCGCGACGGTGTGCTGAATATCGATAAAGCTTATTTATATAAGATCGATGAACTGGAGTGGATAGAAGGCGCGCTGGAGGCAATAACATATTTAACACAGTCCGGTTACCTTGTTTTTGTCGTGACTAATCAAAGCGGGATAGCACGAGGTTATTATACGGTCGCTGAAATGGAAAAACTGCATCAGTATATGTCAGATACTGTTTCTAACAACGGCGGGAAGATAGAAAAGTTTTATTATTGTCCGCATCTACCGTCTGGCAGCGTTGCTGAGTATGCTGTTGACTGCGAGTGCCGCAAACCGAAACCGGGACTTATTTTACAGGCTATGGCAGAATATGATATCGATCAGGATAAATCTTTTCTGATTGGTGATAAGAGACGTGATGTAGAAGCGGCAGAGGCCGCCGGGATCAAAGGGTATTTGTTTGAAAAGGGAAATTTATTGGACTTTATCAAACTGATAATTCCTTAAATAAGTGTTATTAGAGGCATACATGGAATATAAAAATATTTTACTGATCAAAATGAGTTCATTGGGTGATATTTTGCACACGCTGCCTTTTGCGGCAGCTTTGCGGCAGCGTTTTCCCAAAGCGAAAATAACATGGCTGGTGCATCCGCAGTTTGCCGGTTTTATACCTGATCCGCCTGTTATTGATGAGATAATTTATTTTGATAAGGTAAAGTTCAATAAAATGAATTTACTGGCTAAATTGGCGTATTTCCTGGAAATGCGCCGATTATTGCATTCTAAAAAATTTGATCTGGTAATAGATATGCAGGGGTTGTTTAAAAGTGCGGTGCTTGCAGCTATCAGCGGCTGTTCTGATCGCATTGGTTATTGTGAAATGCGTGAAGGCAGCGGACTGATAAGTAAGGCTGTCTGCGGCAGACATAGTAAGGATCATGTAATTGAGCGTTATCTTGATGTAGCGCGTTATTTAGGCGCTTCGGCAGAGCAAATTGTTTTCCCGTTGCCTGATTTGTCCAAAGAGACTGTTTCCGTGCAGGAAAAATTACAGAAAAATGAGCTGCAGGGTGAATATATAGTTGTTGTTCCCGGGGCAAGGTGGAAAACAAAAGAGTGGCCGGCAGAGCATTATGCCAGTTTGATCAAAATGATCATTGCTGATGGCTGCAGTGTTGTTTTGGCAGGTGGACCTGATGATACTGCAAAAGGAGAAAAAATTACGGAGTTGACTGGAAAGCCGGCGCAGCTTATAAATTTGATCGGTCAGACGAGTCTGCGCGAATTAGCAGCGCTTATTAAAGGCTGTAAGCTTTTTATCAGCGCGGATACAGGGCCGCTGCATTTTGCAGCAGCGTTGAAGAAACCTTTGATTGCTATGTATGGACCGACTAAAGCTGATCGGACCGGCCCGTATGGCTCTGATGACGCGACGGTTATTTTTAGTACGGCTGCATGTGCCGGGTGTTTAAAAAAAGAATGTGACGACTGGCATTGTATGTATGACATAACACCTGAGATGGTATATGCGGTTTATATCGAGAAAAGCAGGAGGCTGTAATGGTTGAACTCAATGGCAAGAAGATACTGGTAACGTTTTTAATGCACTTGGGTGATTTGACTTTAACGACGCCTTTTATCCATGCTCTGCGTAAAGCTGCACCTGATGCACATATTACTATGCTGGTAGATGAAAAACTAAAAGATGTGGTGCTTTTTAATCCGTACCTTGATGAAGTTGTCACGATAGATAAAAAAGGCCGTGACAACAGTATTTTGTCTCTATGGGCCTGTTCCAGGCATTTAAGCAAACTTGATTTTGATGTGCTCATTAATTTGCATCCTAACGAGCGCTGTTCTTTTATTGATGCGATGACAAGTGTTAAACTGCGTACAGGTACGACGCATAAAATATTTAAGTGGTTCTGGGATGTTTTTACGCCGTTGGATAGGTCTATGCATGCTGCTGATATGTATCTTGATGTATTGCAGCAGTTAGGTGTGCAGGATCTGAGTAATAACGGTCTGGAAATTTTTCCGGGGGAAGAACATTTTTTAGAAGCAGAGCTTTTCTGGCAGGAACAAAATATTACTGATCAGGATAAACTGATTGGCTTTAATATTGGCAGCGCCGTACAGACTAAACGCTGGCCGCCGGAACGTTTTGCTGAGGTTGCAGATATTTTTGCGGCCAAGGGGTATAAAACAGTATTTTTTGGCGGGCCAATGGATGAAGAGATGGTTGCCGAGGCAACAGGTTATATGCAAACGCGGCCGATTATTGCTACAGGACATTTTGCTATTGGCGGGCTGGCCGCTGCAATGCGCCGTTGTTGTTTGATTATTACTAATGACAGCGGTCCTATGCATGTGGCTATCAGCCAGAAGGTGCCTATCGTTGCTATGTATGGACCGTCAAATCCGAAGCTTTATGGTCCTTATACAAAGGATGCTGTAATAGTTACGGCACAACCGCCTTGTCAGGGATGTGCAGACGGAATGAAGCACAGCTGCGATGATCTGCAGTGTATGTCCAGGATGACGGTAGAACAGGTTGTAGTGGCTGCTGAGAAGATGTTGGGAAGGTATACAGGTAATTGATGTGTTTACTTTAAGTGTGGTCATTTTGACTAAAAATGAAGAAAAGAATATTATTGATGTTATAGCAAATGCTAAAAAATGTACTAATAATGTTTTTATTGTTGATTCTGGCAGCACAGATAGAACAGTTGATTTAGCAAATAAACATGGTGCTGAAGTAGTGTTTAGGAAATGGGATAATGATTTTGCTGCACAGCGTAATTTTGCTCTTACAAAAATTCAAACAGATTATGTACTTTATTTAGATGCTGATGAAAGAATGTCAGAAGACTTGATAAAATCGGTAAAAAAAGTAATGGATGAAAATGTAGCGAAGCAATATAGCTTCATGAGAAAGATAAAAGCATTTGGTTTTGAATATCAGTATGGAATTTTTGCGCCAGATGAAGTATGGCGATTGTTTCCAGTGCAAAGTGTTCATTGGGAAAACAAAGTGCATGAAAGACCTATATGTAATTTACCAAAGGAAAAATTGGATGGGATGGTTGAGCACCATACTTATGAATCGTGGCAACAATGGCTTGACAAAGCAGGTTACTACACTACTATTTGGGCTAAAGACAGTTATGATAAAGGAAAAAGTGTAAGTGTAGGTTCTGCGTTTGTGCATGGGATGTATGGATTTTTTAGAGCCTATATTATCCGATTTGGATTTTTAGATGGTTGGGCAGGAATTTATTCAAGCTTGCAGCATTTGTTTTATACTCTAATGAAGTATTGGAAATTATATGAAATAAATGCTAAAAACAAAAAGAAACCGCTATAATTTATATGATAAATTGTATGTAAAGGGAATTTTCAATAGAGAAAAGGTGTAAAAATGATTGAAAAGAAATTTTATCTACATTTATGGTTATTGCTCTTATATATCCCCTTTGTATTTATTGTTAAAGATTTTTTGCCGCAAAATATAGCTCGGGAAAATGGGCCGATTGAAAATTTTCAGTTAGTTTTGTTGGCGGTCGGTGTTTATTTATGTTGGCAGGCTATGAAAAAAACAGATATTAAATATGATAAATATATTTGGCAGGCAGGTATGTTGTTTTATATATTATTGTTCGGACGGGAATTAAGCTGGGGACGTGCCATATTGATGCATGATGATGGGACGATACCGCAGTGGAGCAATCTTGGCTTATATGGACAGATTGCGCATCCTTTAATTGGTATTGCAATAGTTTTGTTGTGCATTTTATTTTACCGTGGCGGTTTTTTCCATTTTTTGACAACAGTGAAAATACCAATGTGGGATTTAGTTTTTCTGATCCTGTTTGTAGTTTTAGTAGATGTTAGTGAACATTATGATTTTAGCATCTTTCATGGTGAAATTGATGAAGAACTTTTTGAATGTGCTATGTATTTTGAAATGCTGAGGATAACTTCTTTTATAAAAAAACAAATTTAAAAATAATTTTGATCTGTGTGCTACATATATAAAACGGACGAATAGATATTATTCGTCCGTTTTATATATGATTATTTAGATGTCCTCAGATAAAAATGTTTTTCCCAGATTGGTTGTTAATGTAGTTCGGTTAAAATTGTACGTAGAGGAAGCTATACTTTGGTTAGGAATAAAATGGTTAGATTGTATATCAAGTAAACTACAACATAAATCGTATATAAGATCATTAGTAAATGGTTTAGATACATTGTTTCTTAAAGAGTTAGTAACAGAGGCATGATTTGTTTGATATTTTTCAGAAAGATAAACAAACATTGGAATTCTGACAGTTGCAAAACCGGAAAAGTTTGGTTGCCGGCGTTTATCAGGAATTGTTGCATGATCTGAGAAATAAATTAAAGCTTGGAGATTAAGTTTTTGATTAGAAAAATCGTAAATTTCTTTTAAAACTTTATCAGTAAAAGCAAGAGAATTATCATAATTATCATTAAGATTATATTTGCCTGGAGAACCCCAAATCGTAAAATCTTCAGGATAGCGAGTTTGAAAATTATCATGGCTGCCCATTAAGTGGAGGACAATAAAATTATTTTTTGTGGTGTCTACTGTGTCGAGATAATCTAAAAGAATATCATCGTATTGTTTTTTTGGTGAATCTTGTTGTGACCATTTAGCAATATCAGCTGTTTCAGCTACTAATGTTATTTGGGTGTCGGCAGAACCTATTCGTCCTTGGTTACTATACCAGTGAGTAGTGTACCCTGCTTTTTTGGCGATATCAAGAATTGAAAAAGATTCATTAAAAAGTTTGTTATTATATTGGTTGCTTTCAGTTAAAGCACGTTCTAATACAGGGACGGTTTGTCCCCAGCAGGCATAAGCATTAGGAAAAAGAAAGAAACGAGTATCGTGTTGATGTTTAGATAACCATGGTGTCGTGTCTCTAGGATAGTCAGAAAAAAGGCTCATGTGATCTCGAGAGGCTGATTCACCGATTATTAAAATAATGGTTTGAGGATGATCTAGTGATTTTTTATTATTTACATTTACTGTTAAAGTAGATAAATTTTCTTCGTGGTATTTACGATATTTCCCTGCTTGTTTAAAATAATTTTTTACATCTAAGAAAAGTTCAATAATACCAGTACGAAAAAATACTCCGTGAGTAGTATTGTGAAATAAGTAATAAGATAAAAATAATATTAAAAGCAGAAAGAAAATCGAGCTATAAAAAGAATTGAAATATAGATGAATAGAAGGAAGCAATTTGTAATTACAATATAAAAGTTCGGAAAATATAGCAACAAGTGTTGTTGCAGTTATTATTTTTAGTTTTAGGGGAAGTGTTGTTAAAAATTCTAAAGCTTCATGCCGATCAGTTTGTTGTATGGCCATCATACCTGTTGTGGAAATACATTCACCATATAAAATAAAAAATATATATTGAGAAATTGGAATTAATAATAAAATGAATTCAAAAATAGATATCAAAAAAATAGTTAAGTAGTTGTATAAGGAAGAAATTTGCAAAAATATTTGCAAGGAAACAAAAAAAGAGATCAGATACAGACCGAAAACTATATCTAAATGGTAACTGAAAGAAACGCTGCGATTTTTATTGGTGAAGAAATATAGTGTAGGATAGGTTATAATCCAAGCAATGCCTAAAATTGTTGGAATTAAAAAATCTAATGATAAGATAGATTTTTTAATGAGAAAGGGTGGAACCGTTACTGCCAATATACAGGGAATAAAGCGACGTAACTGTAAGAAAAAAGCTTTATTGCCTAATCCTTTGGAAATATTAGCATAAAATGAGAAAACGAGTATATAAATTGAGACAGTGGTCAATAAAAATTGATATAACATGGAATCAGCTCCCTGTAAATTGTAATTCAAAAGTGTTTAGTATATAATATAAATTATAAAAATTATTTTAGTTAACTTTTACAAAAGATGTGATTTTTCTAATTCTGTTTTTATTAAATTATAAAGAGTATACTTTCCTGCAACTAACTCATTGCCTGCTTTAGCTATTTGCCGACGTTCTTGCTCATGATTAAGATAATAATGTATTTTATCTATAGCAGTATCAATGTCATTAAATTCTACTAAGTTTTGGGGAGAGGTAAGCAAGGTGGCGTCTAAGTGGCCTTTATCTATGAGCTGAAATGCCTGACATCCTAAAAGTTCAAAGGTGCGGGGATTAGGACCTGTGTGCATGCCTGGATGAGTACCGACATGAATGTTTAAACAAATTTTACTTTGGTGATAAAGTTCTGTAAGTTCATTGCCTATTATTGGTTTATTAATAATAAATTTGTTGAGATACTTATATTTTAATGCAAATTTTAAACGACGGACAAGTAATTTAGGTGCCAGCCAAATACTGGTTATAGTTCTTAATTGTATACTGGTGTAGACAATAAAAGACAGTTTATTCTTAAAAGCATATTTGGATATTTGTTCTAAAATTTCTAAGCGGCGTTTTTCTAGACGACCGACAAAGCAAAGGTCATATTTATAATCTGGAACTTTATTTGCAGGAAAATAAATAGCAGGGTCGTAGCCTAAAGGCAAAAATTTGACATATTTGCCAGAACGAAATTCTATTTGGCAGTCAGATGGCTCATAGGAGAAAATATCTGTGTAAAAGTGCATTTGTTCAATAGCTTTATCGCACCAGCGAATGGAATCAATGCAATAAAGAAAAACTGGAATATTGTTTTGCTTGCAGTACTCTAAAAAGAGTGGTGTTATGCGACTGTGATTAATAACAAAAACGAAGTCAGGTTTGCAGTCTTGAGCAGCTTTAATATATAATTTGTTTTGTTTAGCAAAAAAGTTATTTAAAAATTGTTTGCGGAAAAAATGTTTGGACAAACGATTCTGGTCTTTGAAAACAGGATATTCTGGTTCAAAGACTTTAAAGCCGAGTTGTTGAAAAATGTTTTTTATTGATTGAGAGTATAATAAGATTCCCGGAGTACCTATAAAAAGAACTGTTTTATTCATTGAAAAATAAAACCTCCAAATAGTAATAATATCTTATATATTATAACATCAAAAATATATTTAGCCAAAGGAGTATGGTCATGAAAGGAATAATTTTGGCGGGTGGATCTGGTACGAGGCTCTATCCGCTAACTCTAGTAACAAGTAAACAATTATTACCTGTATATGATAAGCCGATGATTTTTTATCCGTTGTCTACGTTGATGTTGGCTGGTATCAGAGAGATATTGATTATATCAACACCACAGGACCTTCCTAATTTTGAAAGACTTTTAGGCGATGGCAGCAGATATGGTATTAAACTAGAGTACAAAGTTCAGCCTTACCCGGAAGGCTTGGCACAGGCTTTTATTATTGGAGAAGAATTTATTGCTGGAGATTTCTGTGCCATGATTTTGGGAGATAATATTTTCTATGGAGCAGGTTTGAATCAACATTTGAAAGACGCTGCTTCTAGAAAAGAAGGGGCTACGATATTCGGATATTATGTAGATGATCCGGAACGATTTGGTGTAGTTGAATTTGACGATAGTGGTAATGCCGTATCTTTGGAAGAAAAACCAGTAGCGCCCAAATCGAATTATGCAGTTACGGGACTGTATTTTTATGATAAGGAAGTTTGTCAGTATGCTAAAGAGCTGACTCCGTCAAAACGTGGCGAATTAGAAATAACAGATCTTAATAAAATCTATTTAAAGAAAAATAATCTTAATGTTATAACATTAGGCCGTGGTTATGCGTGGTTGGATACTGGCACAGTTGACAGTTTAAATGAGGCAGCAGAGTTTGTCAAAGTTGTAGAAACAAGGGCTGGTATCCAGGTTGCTGCTTTGGAAGAAATTGCCTATAATAATGGTTGGATAGACAGGGATATGCTTGTTACGAGCGCATTGGAATATGGTAAATCTCCATATGGACAATATTTACAAAAAGTAGTGGAAGGTAAAATTTTAAAAGAAAAATAGTGAAGGTGATACTTGTATGAAAGTTACAGAGACTGAAATAGAAGGAATAGTAATTATTGAGCCGCGGGTGTTTGGTGACAGCAGAGGTTTTTTTATGGAAAGCTGGAATAAACAAACAATGGAATCAGCCGGGTTGTTTTACGATTTTGTTCAGGATAATCATTCACTTAGTACAGTAAAAGGAACATTAAGAGGTATCCATCTGCAATGTGGTGATAAAGCACAGGCAAAGCTTGTCCGTTGCAGCCGTGGAGCTGTTTTAGATGTTGCTGTCGATTTGAGGAAAAACAGCAGCACATATAAACAATGGGTGGCGGTTGAATTAAGTGAGGTAAATAAAAAACAACTTTTAATTCCGCGTGGGTTTGGTCATGGTTTTGTTACGTTAACTGATTATGTTGAGTTTTTGTATAAAGCTGATAATTATTATAATGTAGGGGCTGAAATCGGTATTAAGTGGAATGATCCTGCAATAGGGATAGAATGGGGGATTGAAAATCCTATTCTGTCATTTAAAGATACAAAAAATCCGCTGTTAAAAGATGTGGAGAATAGTTTGTAAATTGATAATTAATTCTCAAGTGGAGCAGATAAAATGAACAAACGTATTCTGACGATGTTTTGGTATGATGATATTAGTGAAGTCCATTTATATAAAGATGTTGGCGGGATTCCTTACGCTCTTGCAAAATACTGTGGCTGGGAGGCTACTTTTGCTTATAGTGATATAAATGGGATCATAAAAAATAGTGATTTTGAAAAATATGTTGATTTAAAGACTATACATTATAGTCGTACTTGTTCTAAATTAAAACTGAAAATCATCAAATACTGTAATGTTATGAAATTTGTATGGCAGAATGCCGCTAGATATGATGTAATAAATTTTTATCATACGCACAAATTTATTATGTTTTTATGTTGGCTGGCAAAAAAGCGTAATCCAGTTATAAAAACTTATGTGAAAATGGATATGGGAAGAGATGGTTTTGAGAAAACTATCAATCATGCGCGTACTGGTAAAAAAAAGTGGTGGCATCACTTTACGACGAGTGTAGATCTATTTACCGTTGAGGCAGAGAAGTATGCATTGGAATTGACGGAAAAAGTAAAAAAATATAAAAATGTGCAGTACCTGCCTAATGGATTTTTTGCTGATTTTTTACCGGTGGGTGACCAAATTTCCAAGGAAAGGATAATTTTGACTGTTGGCAGGATCGGTACATATCAAAAAAATACAGAATTATTGATAAATACACTGCTTCAGATCCCTAAGGAGAAGTTAACAGGGTGGTCGGTATATATTGTTGGGCCGATCGAAAAAGATTTCTTTAAGTGGTATGAAAAAATCACTTACAGTAACTTGTGGTTGAGAGAGCACATTGTCTTTACAGGGAATATTACAGATAAAGGAAAGTTACATGAAATATATAGCAAATCCAGTGTTTTTGTTTTATCATCAAGATACGAAGGATTTCCACTGGTAGTTCCTGAGGCAATGTATTTTAAAAATTATTTAATTAGTACAGACTGTTTTGGAGCTGCTGATGAAATCATTAAAAGTGATATATCTGGTTTTGGCAGGATCGTCCCCGGTGAAGATATAAATTCTTTAAAAGAAGCACTTGAGGAAGTATTGGATGGTAAAGTTGATCTTACTGTTCAAGGTGCTAACGCCGGTGCTTTTGCTATTGAAAATTTGGACTGGCGAGTTATTGCGAAAAAGTTAGAATGTTATTTACAAAATTTATCATAAATTTGGAGTGAAAAAATGAAATTGATCGTAACTGGCGGAGCTGGTTTTATTGGGAGTAATTTTATTTATTATTTGTTGAAGCATTATCCGAATGACGAAATTATTTGTTTGGATGTTTTAACGTATGCAGGGAATATGGAGACATTAGAAGTTGCGCTGGAAAAGAAAAATTTTAAATTTATAAGAGCAGATATAAGCGACCGAGAGGTCGTTTATCAGGTTTTTGAGCAGGAAAAACCTGAGGTAGTCGTTAATTTTGCGGCCGAAAGCCATGTGGATCGCAGTATAAATAATCCGGAACTATTTTTGCATACTAACGTGATTGGTACTGGTGTTTTACTTGATGCCTGTCGCAAGTATGGTATCAAGCGTTATCATCAAGTCAGTACGGATGAAGTATATGGTGATCTTCCTTTAGATAGACCGGATCTGTTTTTTACTGAAACTACGCCATTAAATACTTCAAGCCCCTATTCCGCGTCTAAAGCTGCCGCCGATCTTTTAGTACAGGCTTATCATAAAACCTATGATTTGCCGGTAACTATTTCTAGATGTTCTAACAATTATGGTCCCTATCATTTTCCTGAGAAACTTATTCCGCTGATGATTATCAATGCTTTAGCTGATAAACCTTTACCTGTTTATGGAAATGGAGAAAATGTGCGTGACTGGTTATATGTTGAAGATCATTGCAGTGCAATCGACATGATAGTGCGTAATGGCAGAGACGGTGAAGTTTATAATGTTGGCGGACATAATGAAAAAACTAATTTAGAAGTTGTAAAAAATATTTTAGAAGAATTAGGAAAAGATATAACTCTTATAAAATATGTGGCAGATCGTGCAGGACATGATAGGCGTTATGCTATTGATCCCACAAAAATACAAGAGGAATTAGGATGGATACCAAAAACGAAATTTTCAGAGGGCATTAAGAAAACGGTGAAATGGTATTTGGAAAATAGTTGTTGGTGGGAGCATATCGTTAACGGAGAATATAAGGAATATTATCAGAAAATGTATTCTGACAGGTGAAAAGATGAAAATATTGGTTACTGGTGCAGGTGGACAACTCGGTTATGATGTTGTACGGGAACTGAATAGGCTGGGTATAGAATGCTGTGGTACTGATTTGCAGGATTTTGACATTACTAATCTTACGGCAGTGCGTAATTTTATAACAAAATATAAACCGAGTGCAGTTATTCACTGCAGCGCTTATACGGCAGTTGATAAAGCGGAAGATGAACCGTCGATTTGTTATAAAGTTAATGCGACAGGTACGGAAAATATAGCTATGATCTGCCGAGAAATTAATGCGAAAATGCTTTATATCAGTACGGATTATGTGTTTGAGGGAACAGGAGAAAAATGTTATGAACCTGATGATAAGCCAGCACCGCAGAATGTTTATGGTCAAACTAAATTAGCTGGAGAATTAGCGGTACAAAAAATATTAGACCGGTATTTTATTGTGCGTATATCTTGGGTCTTTGGGATTAATGGTAATAATTTTGTTAAAACGATGCTGAGGGTTGGAAAAGAAAAAAAGGAAATATCTGTTGTTGTTGATCAAGTCGGTTCACCGACATATACGTCAGATTTGGCAATACTTTTGTGTGATATTATACAGACTGAAAAATATGGTATTTATCATGCAACGAATGAAGGGACTTGCAGTTGGGCAGAATTTGCGGAGAAGATTTTCTGGCTGGCAGGGATGAATGTTAAAGTGAAGCCGATCAAGACTGAAGAATACCCAACTAAGGCTAAACGGCCACATAATAGCCGAATGAGCAAGGAAAAGTTGTTACAGCAAGGATTTAATAAATTGCCTGATTGGGAGAATGCATTGGAGCGCTATTTTATTGAATTAGAACATTTTGATGATATAATAATTACCAATATTAGGGAAAAGTTGGAAAAATAGATGAAAACGGATTGGATTAATATCGCATTAGCTTCAGATGATAATTATGCACAGCATGTAAGTGTTGTTATGGCTTCTGTATTGCTTAATACCAAACATAGGAACAGAATAAGATTTTTTTTGTTAAGCGATACGATAGATAATAATAAAATAATGTTGTTGCAAGAAACTGTCAGTAGTTTAGGAGCTAAACTCGTAATTATTAATATAAATAATTGCGAATTTAATAATGTATATCTTAGCGGACATGTTAGCAAAGCTGCGTATTTCCGTTTAAAATTAGCTGATATATTACCTTTTGACGTACATAAAATAATATATTTGGATGTAGATTTATTAGTATTTGAAGATATTGTAGAAGTGTGGGAAACAAATATTTATAATAAACCTATTGCAGCCGTACCGGATTATGGAATTATGGCTTCCGCGAGATTGATGAAACAGAAAGCTACAGTTATTGGTTTTGGTGAGGAAGATATTTATTTTAATTCTGGAGTTTTAATTATAGATGTAGATCAGTGGCGAGAAAAAGCTTTTGCACAGCAAGTGCTGAATCTGGTGGAAACAACGCAGTTGCCACATCATGACCAGGATGCGTTAAATAAAGTGTTTATAAATAATTGGTATGCTTTACCGCTGAAGTGGAATGTGATCCCTCCAGTATTTTGTTTGTTTACTAAAATATTATTTTCAATTAAATTCAGGCAAGCTGCTATTATCGCTAAAAAAAATCCTGCGATTTTTCATTATGCAGGCAGATATAAGCCTTGGGAATTTGGTAAAAAAAATGGTTTTAACGATAAATATTATGATTATTTACGAGAAACTTCTTTTAAGGATGTAAAAATGCCACAGCCTAGCAAAAATATGCGTGGGAAATCACTTTTGAGACAAACCTTGCGTATAAAGTTAGCTGATATTTGGTGTAAGATATTCGGATAGTGCGAGGTGTTGTATTGATGAAAATATTACTGTTTAATATCGGACGCATTTCATATTCTCAAAGTGGTGCAACAAAGATATTTTTATTTTAGCAAATGGATTATGCCAAAGAGGGTATGAAGTCATAGGGGTGTCTGCAGATCAGGAAATGGGGAAAGTATGTTTTGATGATAATGTTAAATTTATAAATTTAGGTATAACAGAAGCTCAACATAAAATGCCAATAATAAAAAAATTTTATCGTGAATTTTTACGATGCTTTAACAAACGTAAAGCAGTTCAAAGTACAGGAGTACATTGGGGGGATCGTTACCCCGTTAAAAAATGTAATTGAAAAAGGACACCCATCTGTTATTATTTCTTTTGCTCCCGAAGCTACGGCTATAATTCTAGAAGCAGTAGGTGATGAAATTCCGATTATAAAAATGTTGCATAGTTGTCCAACTGAAATTTTGGAAAGTATTACTGAGCGTAGTTTAAATGCCTTGAAAAAAAGTAGTGTTATTCAAGTTTTAAGACCAGAATTTATTGAATATATGAAAAATATCTATAATACGAAAGATATTATAGATATTCCTAATCCAGTGCCTCAATTAAAAATTGCGTGTGAGTTGACAGAGAAAAGTGCGTATAAAATAATACATTGTGGAAGATTGGATGGAAAAAGTAAGCGGCAACATCTGTTATAGAGGCTTTCGCTAAGATAAAAAGTGATTTTCCAAAATGGAAAGTTGAATTTTGGGGAGATATAGAGTACGATAAAAATTATTATAAAGAGTGCCTGAATTTATTAAAAAAATACAATTGTAGTGAAGTGATCTTTTTTTGTGGCACTACGAATGACGTTTTAGTTAAGCTGAAGAGTTCTGATATTTTTGCTTTTCCTTCTGCTTTTGAAGGATTTAGTTTGGCGTTAACTGAAGCAATGAGTGTAGGTCTGCCAGTTATAGGCTATAGAAGCTGTCCGTCTGTAAATACAATTATTGTAGATGGCTATAATGGACTTTTATGTGATGATGGTGTAGAGAGTATGTCTGATAGATTAGCCATACTCATGTCCGATTATAAGTTAAGAGCAGAAATGGGCACTAATGCTCATAAAAGTATATCAGGATTTGCAGCACCAATAGTTTTAGATCAGTGGGAAAGGTTGTTGAATAGATTTTTTTGCAACTAAAAATGATATTAGAAATGGAAGTGCAAAATAATGATGGATATTGATAATGTAAAAACTATAAGTTTTGGCGATAGCAATAAAGAGTCTAAGCATATAGCCTTTTGTTGTGATGAAAAGTATGTGAAATACGTTGGAATAACTGTATCGTCCATAATAGATAATAATCCAGAGGAGAAATTCGCGTTTCATATTTTTGTGGATTTGATTGGTCAAGATGATAAAGAAAAATTGCAGTTATTAGCCTCTATTAGTGGAAGTTCTATCCATATCCATGTAATCGATAATAAGATTTTCGGGAGAATGCAGCTGCCTGAAAACAGTGGCAATTTATCGATAGCAACTTTTTACCGTTTTATTGTTCCTGCTATATTAAAGGATAAAGCAAAGAAAGTGTTGTATTTAGACGCGGATATATGTGTATGCGGAAAACTAAATGACTTATTTGAGATAGATTTAGAAAATAAATTAGCGGCAGTTGTTGAAGATTTTGGTGAAAAACAAATAAATAGTGCTACACGTGGTAGTGAAAGATTGAATTTATCTAGATACTTTAATGCAGGAGTCATACTTTTTAATATAAAAAATTGGAATAAATATAATCTAACTGATAAAAGCATTAAGATGAGCCTGGAAAAAGTTTATACAATGGCAGATCAAGATATTTTAAATATTTTATTCAAAGATCAAGTCGTATTCACTGATGAAAAATATAATTATCAATGTAGTATGTCTAATGAATTGGACAATAAAAAATGGGAGTGGGAAAGAGACATACCTGATGATATTTGCATAATTCATTATATTTGCGGATCGAAACCTTGGCATAGTTGGACGTCGAATTGTAAATTGGTGAAGAATTTTTATGAGCCTGTGTTGCGGAAGTCATTATGGAAAGATGTGATACTTGTAGAACCTTTGAGTTATAAGGAAATGCACCAGGCATACAGAAATTGTAAGTTGGGTAAAGATCTGATGGCGGCTATTTATTGGTATTTTCAATATGCTGTTAATAAAGCTATATCGAAAATAAAAATGTGATTTTAATATATGGAAGCATGATTTGAAGAAGGCGTGATTGAGTGTGAAAGTAGTGGTGTTTATGGATTTAATTATTTTAATTACTTTAATTACTTTAATTACTTAGAAAGTATTACATATGCTTTTAAGGAATTAGGACATAATGTTAGAATGTTTTATGAGCCGGATATTAATGATAAGGCTGGGATACAAAAATTAAAGGAAGAAATTTTGGGTTATAAACCAGACTTGTTCTTGAATTTTGGGGGTAATTATTGTTTTGATATTATAGACAGTAATTTTTTAAATAAGTTAAAATGCAAAAAAGTTTATCAATACGCTGATAGTATAAGACGTATCGAATCAGAAAAACAGAATTTAGATGGATATGATTTAATATTAGTTTTTGAACCTAGTGATGTTGAATATATATATGATAAATTTGGAATAAAAGCAGTTCTTTGGCAGGTTGGTGCAGCCGAAGAGATATATTCGTCGTTTTTGATAAGTGATGCTAAACCTTATGATATTTGTTTTGTTGGTGGAATGACAGAAGAACGACTGATTTTTATGGAACAAGTTGTTAATTGGGTAAGTATACATAAATACAATATGATAGTGTGTTGTCATTGTTGGCACGACAATAATTGGTTAAATAAATTTTTCTCAAAATGGAAGTTTTCACTAAATTATCCTATCTTGAGTAAATATATATATAACTCTTACATTTATCCGTCTGAAGTGGCAAGTATATATAAACAGACAAAGATTTGCTTAAATAAGCATGTTGCAGCACATGAGGGAATGAATTATAGAACTTTTGAAATTATGGCAGGAAATAATTTTGTGTTATGTGACGATAGAGTTCAGGCAAGTGATTACGGCTTAATAGAGGGAGTTCATTTGAGCTTTTATAAGAATATTGATGAATGTATAGATAAGATTGAATACTATCTAAAAAATGCTGATTTAAGAAGCACGATTGCATATCAGGGGGGACGTTAGTTAGGGAACGATATACTATAAAGAAATCGATTGAGAAAATTTTAAAAAAAGTTTTTATTAATTGATAGATTCCTGGCAGATAAGGGGAAGAACGATGTTAGAAAAAATTTCTATTGTTATCTTATTGTCGTTATTGATAGCATTAAATTTGTTAAAAGGTTATGTTATGGTAACGTCTTTAGCTATTGTATTAGTTGTTTTTTTACTTATGAAAAATAAAAAAAAGAATGAAATATTATTGTATGTTAAGGAATTGAAAAAATTTTTTCTGCCAATAATATTTTTACTTTTAATCGAATTTATAGTGACTGGAGCGAGAGGTTTTCTGACAGGAGATGTTGTTTTTCTGTTAGATACAATAAAATATTCTTTGCTTTTTATTATTGTATTTATTATTGTAATAAACATTGATGAGATGGATATATTAATGAAAGGTATTGCCCTAGTTCCACTGACAATGATAGGAAATATATTTTTTGAATATTTCGTTTTACATATAGAACGACCAGGAGTAGCGACTCCTAACTTATTTGCGTGGCAATTATTGTGTGTATTTCCGTTTTTATTTTTGGGATTTAGAGGAGTAAATTATAAAGCATACAAAAATCTACAGTTAGTTTTTGCTATAATTTGGTTGTATGCATTGTTTTTGACGCAATCCCGAGGCTGTATTCTTGCCGCTATAATTATGGGTGGATTATTCTTAGGTTATTATTGGAAGAATGGTAAGTTAAGTGTTAAAAATATTTTTCTATTCGGCTTAATATCGTTGATAGTAGTTGGATTAAATTATCAGTCTTTGGTTAAACGGATAGATTCATCGATAAATTATAAAAACAACTATACAGTAGAAAGAATTTATATTTGGGAATCAAGTTGGAGAATGTTTAAAGACAATATTTTTACAGGGATTGGTTTAGACAGTAAGATTTTTAGAGAAAAATATGATAATGTATATATGCTTCCTGAAGCAAAAGAAAAACACATTCCTCATTCTCATAACAATTTTTTGTATTTTTTTGTTCAAACTGGCCTTTTTGGTGGGTTTGCATTTATTTTTATGATGTGTTCGCAAATAAGATATTTTTATATTCAAACTAAATCACCTAGGGTAGAAATTAAGAAGTTGGGTGAGGCTGGTGTTTGGATTGTTGGATGTACAATAATTAGCCAAATGGTAGATGCTAATTTTCATTTTATAAGTATGCAAAAAATATATTGGGTTGTACTAGGAGTAGTGTTTTCATGTATTCAATTGTATAAAAAGAAGCTTTTTTATAAGTAATTATTAGAGTTCAATGGTGAATTGTTAATATTTTAATGTATTCGACTTAGGCAACACTACTGGCGATGAAAACAAGAAAAATACATTTAGCAGAAGTAAGCATATTGTTGATAGGCTAAAATTGAAGTTCAATAATTTTGGTAAGAAGCTAACAGCCAAAACAAGAGAATAGATTTTTTAGGAAGTAACATTTAAGGTTCCACAAAGTGTGAAAGAACTATGCCAGATTAAATTTTAATGAATTTTATCACGGGCATAGTCTGGTAAATTAATAAGTTGAAAGAATAATCTTTAAACCCTTAATACATATAATATGAGGATGGTTAAGTATGAAAAAAAATATTATGATAAACAGTTTTAAAAAAAATTTCTGGATGTATCTTTCTATTCTAGTTTATATTGCTAATATTTTGATGTATGGAAAAGCCTATTATGAGTTGGGAGCATATATGTTTGGATATACTAGTGTTATGTTAGGCGTTTATGGAGTAGGACATCATAAAGATGTAAAAATATTTATTTTGGGTTCTTTTATGTTATTTTTTACAATTGTATCTTCATTATTGTATATTTTTTCGTTAGATTGGAACGATAATAGCATTACAATGTTAAGTGTCATTCTATTTGCTTGTTTAGCATCTTTGACTAGTAAAGAGATAATAGATGATATTTTAAAAAGTGTGAAATTACTTGATGAAAACAATGCCTAAAAAAACGTTGTTCGGCGTCGATTATACTGACAAAGAATGGATCAAGATAATTTTATATTTGTTTGTTGGCGGGACGGCGGCGCTGGTAGAGTGGGCGTTTTTTTACGGCTTTAACCAGGGGATAGGTATGGAGTATATGCTGGCGACGGCTGCAGCGTTCTGTCTGGCAACGCTGTATCATTATTTCCTGGGTAATATTTTGGTTTTTACCAGCGGTGCCAGATATGAAAAGGGTAAAGAACTGTCTTTAGTTTTTGCCGTTAGTATTATGGGGCTTGCTTTTAATTTGATTTTAATGTATATTTTTGTAGGAATGATGTTATTGCAGCCGATGTTTGCCAAAGTATTGGCCAGCTGCATTGTAGTCATTTGGAATTATCTAGCCCGTAAAAAGTGGATTTTTTGACAGCGCGTATCTGCCAGGTAATATTGGGTAGATTGTGCTATAACGATGAAGTAAGGCCAGTTGTATTTGCTGGATTGATGAAATAGGAGATTAGGATATGCCGAATCGTGTCGACATTGCAGCTTTTCAAAAAGTAATGATCGTTTATAATCGGAACTCTGGCAAGCAGTTGTTTGCAAGTATGCTGGCAAGAGTAAATGAAGTAAAAAAAAGATTGAAACAGGTCATTGATCCGAAAAGCTTGGAAATTGTTGAAATTAAGTCTTTCGAGCAGGTTGAAGGTCTGGCAGCTCGTATTTGTCAGGAAAAATATGACTGGATAATTGTTGCAGGCGGTGATGGCACTTTGCGTGCAATAATCGATGTTTTTGCCAAACATGAACATATGCCGTATGTCAGTGTTTTTCCTGCCGGGACAGTTAATTTGGTAGCAAAAGAACTTTTAATGAGCAATGATCCAGCAAAATGGGTCAAACGCGTTAGCAAAGGAATTGTTTCGCCTGTGCAGCTGGGGAAGGCCAACGGTCATATTTTTTTAACGGTAGCAGGGATCGGGTTCGATTCGCTGGTAGTCGATAACGTATCTGAACTGGAGAAGAAATTGCTGTCAAAGCTGGCTTATGTTTGGCAGGGAACAGAGATGATGCGGAAAGAATTTGTCTATAGTAACTGGCGCTATAAGTTTCAGGTGCGGTTAGATGATGAGGAAGAATGGTATGAGGCTTCGTCTGTAATCGTTGGAAAAAGCCGTTATTATGCAGGCCGTTACAGCTTGTTCAATGGGGCTTCATTATGTGTGCCGCAGCTGCATGTAGCTATTTTTACCGGTGATACCAGGGCTGACTTTATGCGCTATGCAGCAGTCATTGCGATGGAAGCGCTGCAGCTTGATAAAAGTATCATCATCAGGCATGCGCAGAAAATAGAGATTCGTTGTAATGTGGAAGATTTCGCTGCTGAGCTTGATGGGGATGCTATTACTTCAGCACCGCTGCAGATAGAGCTGCATCCTGTTCCAATCAACTTTTTAGCATAAGTAAGCGGATGTGAAAATATGTATAGGCGCAGTATTATCTTGGTAATTCTTTTGCTGCTTTTTGCGGCTGAAGCATTTTTTGCGCGTCAATTTTATATTGAAATAGTACCGTTTCCTGAAGACGAATGGTGGATGACGGTCGTTAATAATTGCCTGCGGGACCTGCTTTTAGCTGGTGTAGCGGGCTTATTGTATTTCAGGAGAAATCGTCTTGCTGATCGTACGAAACGTTATTTCCCGGTGGTTGTTATCGGTGTGCTGTATTTGCTGATTGCTGGCTTTATGGTCAATCAGCTGAGCCTTGATAAAGGGTTTTTAACGGTATTAGCTGTCCTTACAGGTTTAAACAATAATATTGTTTTAGTACTTTTGGCAGCGATGTGTTACCATAAATGGCCTTCTATGCTAATGAAGTCAGTTTATTTTGCTGTGTATTTTATAACTGCGCTGACAATGATTTTTGATGCGTTTTATTTTTGGCAGACTTCGATGCATGTCGAAAGTGTTTTGTTCAAAAATTTAAATATTTATGCTGTTCAGGGTGTTTTATCAGGTATGACGGCGATACAGCTTGCAGGGATAGGTTTTGCTGTTGCTGCTGTTTTATTGTTGTTCCGGGTGACGAAGCCTCAAAAACGTAAACCGAATTTTGCCTGGTCGCTGTTGTGCGTATCCGTATTTTTTCTGGGCTTGAATCTTTCATATTGGTCAATGGTGCAGGTCAATAAATATATTTTGACGGAATATGTTTGTGTTTGGGGCGACGAAACCAGTGAAATGATCCGCAGTGATTATCGTAATTTATTGACGACGCCTGTCAATATTAATTTTGCCAGCAAAATGTTGTTTGATACGGATAAGATCGCCAGACGTAAACATATTGAGCAGCGCCCTCTGACAGCAAAAGACGAACGCGTGCTGAAAGAACTGGGGATTTTAAGGACTCAGCAGGTGCTGCAGCCGTTGGAAGCACAATATGATAAAATTGTATTGCTGGTTTTGGAATCAGTACATCGTGATTATATAGGTTTTTATAATAAAAATATTCCGCAGGAAACGACACCGTTTTTAGACAGCTTGCTGGCAAAATATCCTCGTCTGGATAATTACTATTCTTCAGCGATCCCGACAACGCAAGGCTTGAATGCGACTTTTCGTTCACATCTGATTTTTGATGAAGAGATCAACGGTGCAAAGCAGGGATCCTTGTTCAGATCCGTACAGGAAGCAGGCTGGCGCGGTATTTTTATGAATGCGTCCAGTCAGTATTATAGTAATGAAGTGCGCGAATATCCGCAGCAGTTTGGCATGCAGGAGTATTATGCCAAAGAATACCTGCAGGATCTGGGATACAGCGGTGCCAGCGGCTGGGGTTATCATAATGATGTGTTGTATAAGGAAACGCTGCGGCTTTTAGAAGCCGGGCGTAAAGATAAAATGCTGCTGGTAACCAAAACGCTGGATATGCATCAGCCATATCCTTACTATGGTATCAGCTGGGAGAATATGCCACCGGCAGTACGCGATCACGAGCTGGTGACGATTCGAGGCATGTATTGGGTCGATCAGACACTGAAAAACTTTTTTGAGGAAGCTGAAGCTAAAGGTTTGATGGATGACAGGACTCTCTTTATAATTACAGCTGATCATAATCCTCATTCAGGTGGAGAATATACAAAAATCGTAACTAATGAGAATGACAGGAAAAGTATTGCCCCTATCCCGTTGCTTTTCGTATCTAAAAATTTACAGCCGTTGAATAATTTAATGACGAAAGATTATGCTTCTCAGATCGATTTGGCTCCGACCTTACTATATCTGGCTGGTATTAAGGCTCCGGAAGATTTTATGGGACGTAATTTGCTGGAAAGTGTCGAAACGCCGTTTGCTTTAGGATATTTTGGCGGAAAGGCATTCTATTATTCTGCTGACCTGTCTTTTGAAGATCAGATGGATAATCCTTCGCCGGCTACAGAATATGAAGATGCGCTGACAAATTATATAATTCATGAATATTCCGAACGTCAGCTTAAAAATCAATAAAAATATTCAGCACATAGTGAATGTATTTTGTATACATATACGTAAATACTGGAATTTTACATTGCAGCAATGCTATAATACCTTGTATTAATTTTTTGGGAGGGGTTATTTATGATGGTAATTATTGGTGCAATTATTGTTATCGGCGTCATTTATCTGCTGTTGAAAAGACATGAATCAAGAATGGTGCTGATTGCTGCAGGTATTTTAATGGCTGTTATTGCTGGTAAACCTATGGCAGCATTGGATGCATTTGCTAAAAGTATGACAAATGCCGGACTTATTACTTCCGTATGTTCCTGCATGGGTTTTGCTATGGTTATGAAATATACCGGCTGTGATAAACATTTGGTTGTCGCTATTGGTAAAGTGCTGAAAAAAATGGGCTTTATGCTCATACCTGGTGCTACTATTGCGACTTTTATCATTAATATAGCAATTCCAAGCGCGGCAGGCTGCAGTGCTGCTGTCGGTGTTATTTTTATTCCTATTCTGATGTCTGCCGGTATCCACCCGGCGATGGCAGCAGCTGCCGTAAAATCAGGTACTTATGGGAGTATGCTGAATCCCGGCCTGGTACATAACGGCGTTATTGCCAAATTGTCTAATGTTGAAATCACCGAAGTTATTACTCACCATATGATGGCTGATATCGTTGGTGTTATTATCGCTGCAACCACATTGACTATCCTTGCTATTTTCCTGAAAGAAAATAAAGGTTATCTGCCGGAAGGCGGTAACGATGCGGTGGCTGAGGATTTAAAGATTAATCCGCTGTATGCTCTGATGCCGCTGCTGCCGGTAATTATTTTACTGGTTGGTTCTACAGGGATGGCACCGATTCTGAAAATGGGTGTGCCTCAGGCTATGTTGATCGGCGCTTTGCTGAGCTTGGCTGTGACTCGCAGTAACCCTACTAAGCTGACGAAATCTTTCTTTGATGGCATGGGGGATGCTTATGCCAATATTATTGGTATCATCATTTCTGTTGGCGTTTTCGTTTCCGGAATGCAGTCTCTGGGGCTGGTCAAAGCCCTGATCAACTGGATGCTTGAATCTACCGGCATCGTTAAGATCGCTGCAACCTTTGGCCCGTTTATTCTGGCAATGATCTCCGGTTCCGGCGATGCTGCAACTGTAGCTTTTAACGAAGCTGTTACTCCGCATGCGGCACAGTTTGGATTGCAGGCTATTGATATGGGTTCCATGGCTGCCTTGGGTGGAACCTTGGGACGGACAATGTCTCCGATTGCAGGTGCGACCATTATCTGCGCCGGTATTGCCGGTGTCGATCCGATGGAAGTTTGCAAACGTAATGCTTTGGGTATTACTCTGGCCTTGCTGGCAGGCATGGTCATTCTGCTGTTCTGATTTTAGCAAAGAACGCTCGCTTTTGTTGCGGGCGTTTTTCTATTTATTTATTTACAATACTGTATTTTGCAAAAAATCTGCGTTCTGCAGCACTATGCTTAACATTTTTTTGTGATATAATAAACGTCGGAGGGATAATGTGAAAATTGAGAATTTCATACAGGCATTAAAAGAATATCAAAGCCCTTTGGTTTTCAATCCTTGGCGTGATTACGACCCCAAATGTGATATAAGCAGTGATGCTCCTGTTATCCGTGCGGCTAATTTGACCAGATATTTACAGCTGCGTCAAAAGGCGCATTATTTATTTATTGCGGAAGGTCTTGGTTATCAGGGCGGACATTTCTCGGGAATGGCGATGACTTCCGAACGGATTTTACTGGGCCTGCATCCTGATATAAAGCCTGAGTCAGTTTTAGGTGAATGGGATTACCGCAGAACCAGTAACCCTGAAAGTGAACTGCTTAAAAGTACACAAAAACAAAGCGGTTTTAATGAGCCTACGGCTACAGTAATGTGGAATACTTTGGCAAGACATGAATTGTCAGCTTTTGATACCATTTTATGGAATATTTTTCCCTTTCATCCGCATAAAAAAGATGATCTGCTTACTAATCGAACTCCTACGAATGAGGAGCTGGATGCGGGTATAGAATATGCAAAAATGCTGTTGGCTTTAGTGCCAACTTTAAAAATAGTTGCTATTGGTCAAAAATCAGCAGGGACACTGCAGCGTTATGGAGTTGAATGCGTAGCTTGCGTTCCGCATCCATCCATGGGAGGCGCCAATCGTTTTAAGGCTGCAGTTGCACAGCTGTTTACTAACGGGGAATGATTATGGAACAAGCGCATGAAAATAAAATGACGCGTGACGAAACCTTAAAAGTAGCATTGATGGTAGGTAAAATTTTACTCAAAAGCGGTGCGGAAACGTATCGTGTAGAGGATACTATTAACCGCTTTTGTATTGCTAATGGCTATGAAGTTGATATTTTTGTAACCCCGACGGTAATAATTTTGGGTAACGAACAGGTTGACAGTTTTAACTGTGTCAGCCGAATTCGTTATCGTACCACCAATTTAGGCATGATCAGTGAAATGAATGATATGTCTTATAAATTTGAGCGCTGGCCAATGAGCTATCGTGGAACGATGGCCTGGCTGGAAGAAAAACTGAAAGCACAGGTGCCTTATGGCAAATGGAAGGTTTGTCTGGCTTCTGCTATAGCATCAGCTTCTTTTTCGGCGATGCTGGGCGGCAACAGCCATGATTTTATTGCTGCTTTTATAACTGGCGGTATTGCCATGCTGGTTTTGAAACAGATTGCAGGCTATCGCCCAAGTGCGTTTTGGGAGAATGCGCTGGCTGGTGTGGCAATTGGTGTCGTAGCGCTCATTTGCTGTGCTGTAAGCGTGCAATGCACAATGGAAAAAATCATTGTTGGTGCTTTGATGCCGTTTGTACCTGGTGTGGCTTTTACTAATGGGCTGCGTGATTATATGGCAGGAGATTTGCTTTCCGGCAATGCGAGGATAGCAGAGGCTCTGCTCTTTGCTGCATCTATTGCTATTGGTATCGCCTTCGCGCTGCGTGCCTGGGTATTGTGGGGGTGGGATTTATGGAAATAATCACTTCCTTTATTTTTGCATTTATTGCAACAATGGCTTTTGCGGTATTATTTCAGTCACCTAAAAAAATCTTGCTGACAGATGGTTTGATTGGAGCTGTTGGCTGGGTGGTTTTTATAAGTCTGCGTGATCAGATGGGTTACAGTTCGTTTTATGCCAACTTTTTCGGGACGCTTGCTTTGGCGCTTTTGAGTGAGCTTTCAGCACGGATTTTTAAACAGCCGGCAACTGTTTTTGTCATTCCCGGTATTATTCCGTTGGTTCCTGGGTTAGGTATCTATAAAGGGATGTTTGCCGTAATCAATAATGATTATAATGGCGGTATGTCGATTCTGCTGACGGCAATAACCGATTCGTGCGCTATAGCCGTTGGTGTGATGCTGGTTTCCAGTTTATTTCGTGTTCTGAAGATCAGGAAAGACAGAAGATTTTTAATCAAGTATCATGGTAAGGACGTTTGCTGAGGCGATAGAAGATGACAGATAAAAAGCAGGATGAGAAAAGCTTTGACAGTTCTAAAATCAATACACAGGAACTGCAGAAATATAAACAGGATTACAGCGAGTACAGTTTTAAGGAAAAACTGCGGAAATATGCCAAAATAATTGGTGTAGGGGCAGTTTATAAAGTGCTGCAGCTGTGGTATGTTTTACAGAAACCTGATGTGCCGTTGAAACAGAAAGCACTTATTACGGGAGCTATCGGTTATTTGATTGCGCCCTTGGATTTTATTCCCGATTTGACGCCTGTTTTAGGTTATAGTGATGATTTTGTGGCTATTACTTATGCTTTATTGCAGGTTCAGGGATATGTGGATGCAGAAGTTAAAGAAAAATCTAAGCATTTTATTGAAGATATTTTTGGGACTGATGCTGTCAGTGAATTAGACTAAACTTGTTGTGGAGGGTTAGATTTGGGTTTACTAGAGTTATTGCTTTTAGCCGTAGGTCTGGCGATGGATGCTTTTGCAGTTTCTATCTGCGGTAGCTTGGCTTTAGCTCCGGCTTCGCGTTTTAGTGGAGCCTTGCGTTTTGGCATCTGGTTTGGATTTTTTCAGGCACTGATGCCTGTTGTTGGTTTTTTCTGCGCAATAAGGTTCAGATCTTATATTGAAACCTATGATCATTGGATAGCTTTCATTCTTTTGATCTATTTGGGAATCAACATGCTGCGTGAGGCCGATGCTGCTGACAGCTGTAATTTAAAGCAGCATTATAATATCAGGGAAATGCTGACATTGGCTGTAGCTACCAGCATCGATGCTTTAGCGGTTGGTGTGAGTTTTGCTTTTTTAGATGTGGATATCTGGACTGCGGCCGGGCTGATCGGTCTGGTAACTTTTATTTTTTCTATGGTAGGTGGTTTGGCTGGCTTTAGGTTAGGAGAGAGGATCGGCAGCAGAGCTACGTTAGTGGGCGGCTGTGTCCTTATCATTATTGGGACGAAGATTCTTTTGGAACATACCGGCTGGCTGTAATTTATAATTTTGAAAGGTAGTGTTGACAATGGCAGAAGCAAACAAAGAAAGAATTTTTGATGAATTTGTGGAATTGGTTTCTGTTCCCTGTCATACTCTGAAAGAAAGGCAGGTTTTTGAACTTCTGCAGCAGAAGCTGAAAGATCTGGGTTTTGTGACACAGGAAGATGATGCAGGTAAAGAATTAGGCGGCGAATGCGGCAATTTATGGGGATGGTTGCCGGGGAACAAAGTCGGAGCGAAACGTGTGCTGCTGACCGCGCATATGGATTGCGTGGAACCATGCGAAGGCATCAAGGTCGTTAAAAAAGATGGTAAGATCCTGTCAGATGGGACTACTATTTTAGGCAGTGATGATAAATCCGGTGTAGTGGCTATTCTGGAAGCAGTGCGGATGCTGCAGGAAACAAAGGCTGAACACGGTGATATCCAGGTTTTGTTCACGATTGCTGAAGAAGGCGGTGTTAACGGATCGCGCTGTATGGACAAGAGCCTGTTGCATGCCGATGTTGGCTATGCTCTGGATAGTGAGGGCCATCCGGGAGAAATCGTTACGGCTGCTCCTGGACAGGACAGGGTACATTTTAAAGTGCACGGTAAAACTGCCCACGGCGGACTTGCTCCTGAAAAAGGCATCAATGCGATTCTGGTTGCAGCTAAAGCTTTAGCCGGTGTTGAAAAATATGCCAGGATTGATGAAGAAACGACTTGTAATATCGGCGTTATCCATGGCGGGTTAGCTACTAATATTGTTCCTGATCTGGTAGAGATCCAAAGCGACGTTCGCAGCCGTAATCTGGATAAACTGGCTGCTCAGCGTGATTATCTGGTTAATACTGTCACTGCAGGTGTTGTTGCTAATGGCGGTAAGGTGGATGTGGAGATCATTCATAAGTATCAGCCTTTTGACCTTAGTCATGATTCTGACGTTGTGACGCTGGCACTGGAGTCCTGCAAGGCAAACGGTTTTACACCGGATGTTACGGTGACTGGCGGTGGCAGTGATGCAAACTTTATTAATGCTTATGGTGTGCCCTGTGTCATTTTAGGCACTGGTATGAGTGAAGTGCATACGGTCGATGAATTTATACTGGAAGAAGATCTTTATAACAGTGTGCTGATGGTTTACGGAATTCTGCAGGCTGCGGCAAAATAAAAAATAAAAATACCTGTTATCTAAACGTTGATTATGTTTAAATAACAGGTATTTTTTTATCCCAGCTGCACGCTGAGCTCGACACCGAAAACTTTGGCAAACCAACGGATATGCTGTTTGATCTGATGCATCTCGATGCTGGGTATACCTTCGGCATGTAATGTCAGTACAGCATGTTTTTTTTCGATACGTGGCTGGATGCCGCGTATCTGATTGGTTTGTGAATAATCAAGGCTTTCCGCCAGCGCCAGCAATAAAGATAATTTATTGATAGCCTGCCAGTGATTTTCGTTTAACAATTCTTTGTAGTTTCGATCCCGAAAATAATTTTTGGAGATGCCGTTATGCCAGCCGGCGATAGCGGAAGTTATCAGCTGTTCACGATGTGAAAGCCCAAAAATCTGAGCGTTTTGGATCATATACGCACTGTGCCGGGCGTGGCTGTAGAAGTTGATGGTGATACCGATATCATGCAGCAGAGCCGCTGTTTTCAGTAGCTTTCGATAATCCTTGTCCAGCTTATGTAAATCTTTCCAGGCGTCAAACATAGTCAGTGCAAGCTCGGTGATATGTTTGCTGTGCGTAGTGTCAGGGGTATAGAGAGTTAAAATATTCTGCGTACTGCGATCCAGGATATCGGGCGCGATCAGGGGCATATTTTCGGATTTGGAATAGTAATCGAAAAATAATCCTTCACGTAAACCGCAGCCGGAAATGATCATTTGTTTACAACCGGTTGTTTCCAGTAAACAATTAATGATACCGGCACCGGCTAGAATAATATCGGCACGTTCGCTGCTGAGGCCGGCTATTTTACGGCGCTGTTCTAAAGTTGTGCTGCGCAGCTGGCTGAAAATATCATGGAAAGCCTGTGCTGAAAATTTGTAGTTATGGATTTTTGAAGACGGGTATTTACTGCGCTTCTGCTGCATTTTGCCAAGGGTACGCGCCGTACCGCCGACGCCTATAAGCGGCAGTCTGTTTTGTTTGAGCCAGGGATGCTGTGAAAGACGGCTGAGCAGGAAAAAGCTCATATCGCTGTAAACATTAGGTGACATAGTACCGCGTGTATTGAACATATCGGTAGTGTTTACTGCGCCGAAGGGCAGAGAAACAGACTCAACGATCTGCCTGTTTTTAAAGAGGATCAATTCGGTACTGCCGCCGCCCAGGTCAAAGATAATACCATCTTTAACCGGCAGCGTATTGATAACGCCCAGATAACTGATGTAGGCCTCGGTATTACCTGTAATGATATGCAGGGTAATACCTGTTTCTGCTTCTACAAGACGCGTCAGTTCAGGGCCGTTTGGAGCTGAGCGGATAGCGGCTGTAGCCACGGCAATGGTTTTGTCGGCATTATAAAGCCGGCACATATAAGCGAAGCTTTTCATCGTTTCCAGGGTTGAAGCGAAAGCTTCTTCTGTTAAACGACCGGTTTTATCAAGCTTCTGACTGAGCCGCAATGCTTCTTTTTGATTATAAACCATGTTGTAAGCGCCATTTTTATAAATATGGCTGATTACAAGACGGGCTGAGTTAGAACCGATATCGATGATTGCGATACGCTGCATATTTTTCACTCCCAGTAAATAGAAAACGTTCCTCGATTAAAAAGATATATTTTATATATTACTCACAGATTAAAAAAATCCTGCGTAATTTAAGTGATTTTGTAAAATTTTACGTAAAGAATTGTAAAAAGTAACGTTTGTGCAAGGATTTAGAGGTCTGATGTCGAATTTAATATAAAATGGAGGAGGTTTGTTTGTGAAAAAGAAAAGCTATACAACCTTTGCCGCGATACATCTCGGATCAGAGATGATCAGCATGCAAATAGTTGAATACCGCAATATGAATAAGGTAAAAGTAATCGAACAATGCAACCACAGAGTCAAATTGGGCGAAGAAACTTTTAAAAATAAAATTATCCCTTTCAGTATGGTCAGCGAAATCTGTGAACTGCTGCAGGGCTACAAACGCCTGATGTCCGAATATGGTGTGGAAGAATGCAGTGTGCAGGCAACGACCGCTGTGCGTGAAGCGTTGAACCAGGTGTTTTTGCTGGATCAGATTTATATCAAAACTGGTTTGAAAGTAAAAGTTGTTGATATGCCACAGGAAATTTATACGAAGTATACGGCGATCAGGCAGACTTTGCGCAGTGAAGGCATTAACGGCAAAGATTATGGTATGCTGCTGATGGATATTTCTTCGGGTGGGTTGGGCATCACTTTTGTTGATGATGAAAAAATTAAATATCAGCAGAATTTTCATGTAGGCATCATCAGGATTAAAGAAAGTTTTAACCGTAATCAGCGTAATGGTATGCAGTTCAATCTGGCGCTGACAGAGTTTCTGGCCAGTACGATGGGGCCTGTGCGTGAAGCTCTGAAGGATGCCAATATCCGCTATTTGATCCTTTCCGGTACGGAAACCGAACTGCTTTTACAGATGTTGGGACTGGATACTCAGGCTAAGGTAACAAGGATTAAAGCCGAGGAGTTTATGGAACTTTTTAATAAGGTCCACAAACTAAATCTGCCGCAGATCATAAAGGTATTCAAGATAAAGGAAAGTGTGGCAGAATTAGTACTGCCGACGATTCTTTTATATGAACAGCTGCTGGCTTTAGTGCCGACAAAAGAGATAATTATTACCGCCGATCGTTTTATCGATGGCATTCAGCTGCTGCATATAGGACCGAAGACAGATAAAGAGTATGCTGCTGAGCTTGAAAAAGAGCAATTAAGCCTGATCCATAATATCGGCGAACATTATAATTATGACGTTAAGCACGCCAAACAGGTAGAACGGCTGGCGCTGGCAATGTTTGATAAATTAAGTAAAAGCCATGGTATGGATGAGCACTGCCGCACTTTAGTGCAGGCTACGGCGCTGCTTCATGATATCGGTAAATATATTTCGATGCGCAGTCATTCGCTTTATACCTATAAGCTTATTATGTCAACGGACATTTTAGGGTTCAGTGATAATGATAAAAAAATCGTGGCGCTGGCAAGCTATTACCATGCCAATCAGCTCTTTGAAAACAAGGCCGGCAGTCCGGAAATGGAAAAAGAACTGACGCCGTTAGTAGCGAAAATAGCTGCCTTAGTGCGTCTAGCTGATGCGATGGACCGCAGTTATCAGCAGAAAATCAAATTTTGCAAAGTCAGCATTAAAGATGGAACGATGTTAATTGAAGCTAAAAGCAAGGTCGATTTGACTTTGGAAGAATGGACTTTCGCTGGTAAAGCGACATTTTTTGAAGAAGTTTACGGCTTGAAAGCAATTTTAGAACGGGTGAGTGAATAGATGAAAAGCATAGATTTGAACAAACCTGAATATTTTTTTAACCGTGAATTGAGTTGGCTGAAATTTAACCTGCGCGTACTGAAGGAAGCTGCAGTCAAAACGACGCCGCTGCTGGAACGCTTGAAGTTTGTTGCGATTACCGCGTCTAATCTGGATGAATTTTTTATGGTGCGTGTGGCCGGACTGTGGGATAAGTGGGAAGATGGAATCAATCAGCGCGATGCTTCCGGACTTACAGTCAAGGAACAATTGGATGAAATCAGCGCTTCTGCGCATGAACAGGTCAAGCTCCAGTATAAATATATGCTGTCGATCCTTAAAGAGCTGGAAAGTAATGGTATCAGGATCTGCCGTGTAAGTAAGATCAGTGAAAAAGGACGCGGCTGGCTGGATGAATATTACCGTGAGGTTGTTTATCCGGTTTTGACGCCTATGGCTGTCGATGCTTCCAGACCGTTTCCTTTTTTGGCGAATAAGACACTGAATTTGGCGGTAGAGATCATCAATCAGGACGAAGAGCAAAGCATGGGTTTGGTGCAGGTCCCTTCAGTATTGCCGCGGCTCGTCGAGGTAGAGGGTGAAGGCAAGCGGACTTTTGTATTTTTGGAAGATATTATCATTGAAAATTGCCATGATCTTTTTAACGGCTGCCAAATTTTGGATGTAGTGCCGTTTAGACTTACGCGTGACTCTGATCTTGACGTTGATGAAGACGATATAGATAATTTGCTGAAGGAAGTAGAGAAATCTCTGCGTAAACGAAAACGCGGCGCAGCAGTGCGTTTGGAATTAAATAAAACAGCTAATCTGCGTATCAAAAAATTCCTCAGTGACAATCTTGATTTATCAGAACAGGAAATTTTTGAAATTAACGGACCGCTTGATGCGACCTGTTTCTTTAAATTTGCCAGTCTGTCTGGTATGTGGCCGTGGCTCTATGAGCCTTTTGTGCCGCAGCGTCCTTTAGAATTGCCGGATGACAGCGATTTATTTAGCGCTATCAGGAAAAAAGATATTTTACTGCACCATCCCTATGAAAGCTTTGATCCTGTTGTAAAGCTGGTTAGTGATGCCGCCTCAGACCCCAAGGTTCTGGCGATTAAGCAGACTTTATACCGTGTCAGCGGTAATTCACCTATCGTAGCCGCACTGGCGCGTGCTGCTGAGAATGGAAAGCAGGTCACGGTATTAGTAGAGCTTAAGGCACGGTTTGATGAAGAAAATAATATTATCTGGGCCAGACGTCTGGAACAAGCTGGATGCCATGTTATTTACGGACTTGTAGGGCTGAAAACTCATGCTAAGATCATTCTTATCGTACGTAAGGAAGCCGATGGCATTAAACGTTATGTTCATCTTGGCACTGGCAATTATAACGACAATACAGCCAAGCTGTATACAGATATGGGACTTTTAACCGCTAACGATCAGTTCGGCAGCGACGCCTCGGCGTTTTTTAATCTGCTGTCAGGTTATTCGCAGCCGCCATTATGGAATAAACTGGTAATGGCGCCTTTAGGGCTGCGCGATAAAATTTATGAGCTTATTGATAATGAAATAGCGCAGGTCAAAGCTGGCAACAAGGGACACATCATTGTAAAAATGAATTCTTTGATCGATCAGCAGGTCATTCAAAAATTATATGAAGCTTCGATCGGAGGCGTACAGGTAGAATTGATTGTACGCGGTATTTGCGGATTGCGGGCAGGAGTGGAAGGTATCAGCGAAAACATCACTGTTCGCAGTATTGTAGGCAGGCAACTGGAGCATAGCCGCATCTTCTGGTTTGCTAACGGCGGGGAACAGCAGCTGTATCTGTCCAGTGCCGATTGGATGCCCAGAAATCTCAATGATCGTGTGGAACTGTTTTTCCCGGTCGAGAGCGAAGAGCATATTAAGCGTATCAAAGAGATTCTTGACTTGTATCTGCGGGATAATGTCGGTGCGCATATGATGCAGTCTAACGGGACCTACAGACGTGTGACCAATAAAGCAACGCCTGTAAGCGCTCAGAGCTCCTTATATGAGGAAGCGCTTTTGGCGGCCGCTGCTGATAAAATTCCGATGGAAGTAAGACTGCGGCCCATGTACAGCAAAGACAGTAAAGAGTAATTTAATTGCGTAAGTAATACTGCTTATTGTAGAATTTGCTGCGAGTTGCTATAATGTATGCAGAAGTTTTGAGGAGGAAAAAGAATGAGCAAATTTGCTGTAACCTTGAACTATCATGGCAATTATGGCTATGTTGAATATGATAGCGAAAATAAAAAAGCAGAAATTGTTTTAGGCGTTGCTGAAGCAAAAGCCAAAGTAGAAAAATTTTTAAATGAAAAGCTGACTTTGGATGTGCAGGAAGGCGATACGGTTCGGCAATTTGTTACTAAAACACTGGATCCGTTGGAAAACCTTGATAATTTTAAAATTTGCCTGACAAGACTTTGGTTCAATACGGACGTCTTGGTGGAATGGAGTATGCCTCCGGGAATGACAGAAAATTTGTGATTGAACGCTTTCTCTATTTGTGTTATAGTAAAAGGGTTCTGAAAACAATAGAACATTTACGTCTTGGTAGCTCAGTAGGATAGAGCGATCGCCTCCTAAGCGATAGGTCGGGGGTTCGATTCCCTTCCAGGACACCAGTAAACACACGCGTTTGCCGATTCGGCAGGCGCGTTTTTTTGTTGGCAAAACTATTATTGGAAAAATGTGGATATGCATTTTAGTACTAAGGATATGAAACTCATGAAATTTTATTTTAGTTCAGATTAATATGGAATAATTGACTTGCAAAGCAGTAGAGAAAAAATAACTGAATAATAATCAAAACAAAAAAGCCCTGCCTTATAAGGCAGGGCTTTTTTGTTTTTTAGCTGTGAGAATATGCAACAATTGGTTTATTTACAATATAAAAAGCTGCCAGGGGTTGCTTGAGGCTTAAGCTACTGCTGTATTAGCGCACAGTTTATTTTTGTGTGGAAAATACTTTAGTAAATTAAGCAAAGTAAAAAAATAACTCAGATCAGTAAGACGTAAAAATGATTTGGAGATTATTTCTCCGTAGAAAATTATATGTTGGCGGCAAGCCCATGCAGGCGGGATTGTTACGATAGAAGTTCTGGCGTTTTACTCTAACTTTTTTAAAAAAACATATTAAAAAGTAAATGAAAATTTCTTGCTTGGATATTTTGTTTGTAACGGGTGTAAGATTTATCCGAAGCAAGAAACCGCATAAAGAAAAATGCTGCAAAGCTGGCTTTATGTATGATTTGCCGAAAGCCAAGATTCCCATCCGCTGCTGACGGCAAATAATCGAAAGGAGAGGTTTTATTATGAATCAAGACGACAACAGTAATAAAATAGGTGTCGTTGCTGCAACATTGATGGTTGCCGGTAATATGATGGGTTCCGGCGTATTTATGTTGCCTGCGAATTTGGCGGCAATAGGAGGCGTTGCAGTATTCGGCTGGATAGTTACCTGTATAGGTGCTATTGCTCTGGCACTTACATTTGCAAAGTTATCTTCTATTGATCCTGCTGCCGGCGGTCCTTACGCTTATACGCGTCAAGCCTTCGGCGATTATATGGGGTATCAGACAAACCTCATTTACTGGCTGGCAAATGTTATCGGTAACGTTGGTCTGGCAGTTGTAGGTATCGGTTATCTGATCAGTTTTTTCCCGGCTTTAAAAAATCCATTTGCTTTTGCTCTGGCGCAGATCTGCGTTATCTGGCTGTTTGCTTACGCTAATATGATCGGCCCTAAACTGGTCGGGCGTATTCAATCAGTAACTACTACTCTGGCATTGATTCCTATTATCGGTACCGCAATCTTAGGCTGGTTCTGGTTTGACGGCAAAACCTACATGGATGCATGGAACGTAACAGGTAAAAGCACTGTCAGTGCTATTGGTATGACATTGAACTTTACTTTGTGGGCTTTTATTGGCGTCGAGAGTGCTTCTGTATCTGCCGGCGTTGTTAAAAATCCTAAAAAGAATGTTCCAATTGCAACTATTGGTGGTGTAATTTTAGCCGCTGTCTGCTATGTTTTAAGTTCTTCTGTTATTATGGGCATGATTCCGAACCATGCACTTGCAAATTCATCGGCACCTTTTGCTGATGCCGCAAGACTGGCCTTCGGTGAAATCGCTGGTAACGGCGTAGCTATCTGTGCGGCTTTAGGCTGCCTGGGTTCGCTGGCAGGCTGGACGCTGCTGGTTGGACAAAGTGCTAAAGCTGCTGCTGATGACGGTTTGTTCGGTAATGTTTTTGCCCGTACCAACTCTAAAGGCGTGCCTTCTGCAGGCTTGGCTATTGTTGCTGGTATCATGACAATACAGGTTTTGGCAACCATGTCGCCTTCTGCCAGTCAGCAATTTGGTAAGATCGCATCAATAGCCGTTATCCTGACTTTACTGCCTTATATTTATTCCAGTATTTCTATCAAGGTTTTAGGTTATGGAAAGTTATCACCGAAAGATTACAATAAATCATGTATCATCGGTTTGATAGCAGCTGTATACAGTATGGCTGCACTTGTAACATCCAATGGTAACCAGACACGGTGGTCACTGATCTTCGTTATCGCTACGATCGTATTCTTCTCCGGCGCTGTTACTAGAAAACATGAGCTGGAAGAGCTGCACGAAACTCCTGGCGGATTCTCGCCGAGATGGGTTCGTTACACTTCCCTGGCTATTACGATCCTTACCTTGGTCGGTACGTTCTGGTACTCTGTCGGTATCGATAAAAATATGGAACTCAAACATCGTACTAACATAACGACTACTACACAAGCTCCGGATAAGGTAGGTTCTACTACTACTCAATCTGTTAGCATAGATAACTAAAAAATTAATTAAGGAGTGAAAAAAATGATTATTTCCAAAACAAAAGGCAAAAGAATTTTGTTGGTACATGACCTTTGCGATCATAATACCCTGGATGAAAGTGCTCTCGATAAACTGAGTAATGTTTTAGGAGAACATGAAATTGAAGTGCTCACCGCTACAACAGCATTCGATGCCGAAATGATGATTGTCGCTGACCCGATGATCCAAGCAATACTTCTGGACTGGGATCTGGCAGAAGACAATACACATCAGGCTGCTAAAGATGTTTTAAACAAACTACGCAGCCGTGCCGAAAACGTACCTGTATTTTTATTTGCAGATCGTGCCGACGTTGCTGATATTCCTCTGGAAGTATTGAAAGAAACCAGTGACTTCATCTGGTTGTATGAAGATACTGCTAACTTTATTGCCGGCCGTATCGAAGCAGCGATTGATACTTATTTGAAAAATCTGCTGCCGCCGATGTTTAAGGCTTTGGCTAAATTCTCTCAGGTGCATGAATATTCCTGGCATACTCCAGGTCATACCGGCGGTACTGCTTTTATGAAAGCACCTGCAGGACGTGCTTATTTTGATTTCTTTGGCGAAAATCTGTTCCGCAGCGATTTATCGATCTCTGTCGGCGAGCTTGGTTCTTTGCTTGATCATTCCGGACCGATCGGTGCCAGTGAAAAATATGCCGCTAAAGTATTCGGCGCTCATCGTACCTATCATGTTACCAACGGTTCTTCTACCTCTAACAGAGTAATCTTTATGGCTT
>OLGO01000467.1_pt1 | contig 38775 bp, 35 predicted proteins | sample 1605861 | NCBI WGS metagenome assembly OLGO01 (sample SAMN03283253) | human gut metagenome | biome: human-associated habitat; material: feces | host: Homo sapiens | place: USA | collected 2013
ATTTAAATGGAGATATAAAAAGATGATTAAAGTATTATTTGTTTGCCACGGCAACCTTTGTCGCAAATGAAAATACTCTTGTATTTCTAAGGATAAATGAAAACAGTAAATATAGATTTGCAACAAGTTTGTAACAGAATAAAGAACCCTGATGAGAAAAAAGGCTTACTATCCAACGGACGGAATAGTAAAGCCTTTTCTTTTAGTCTTTTTCAGTAGTTTCCATGTTCTCTAAAGCGTATTCGCAAGCCTGTATTACAAAATGAGAAAAGGTAACATCTTTATTTTGAATGACTTTCTCTATTTTTTCAATCAGTGGCAGGGGAAAGCGAATTGTTTTGTTTTCAGTCTCTTTTCGTACTGGTTTTAATTGAAATGCCACTAGCAACACCTCCTATTGCTTATATGGTATTGCATATTGATTGTTAAATAAGCATTGCATTATGCAATGCAAAAGGAATTGCAACGGAGTGGGATAGATGTTATAATGAACGAATAAGAGGAGGAGACAGATGAAGTACAGGTATGACTATGATGTGAAAGACGATGTAATGGAATTGTTGCAAAGAAAAAATGATTTTTCTGGGGCAGAAGAATTGAGATACTATTTTCAGATATATCAGAACGAAGAAAACAGTATAAAGAAAAATCTGATGAAATTTTGTATCTATAAATTATCTGCTAATTTAGCAGATGCAGAGATAAAAAGTTTTGATTGCGACGTAAGCAAAGGAATTATTGAATCATTCCAAAAAACGTACGCATGGCTAAGTGATTCAATATGTCAAAATCAAAAGGATAGGAATGGCAATAGTAGTCCTGTTAAATATGAACTTTTAAGCGGTAATACTTCATATAGAGGAGATACGATGACAAGTATCTGGACTACCCTGAAAGAATACATAAAATTAAAGACAGGCGTATCAAAAATAAATGAAAATGACACATGGGAAATGTTCATATTGAGAGAATGTAAGAAAATAAATCTGTCTTTTCATGCAGGAGAATTTTTAGAACTAGGTCATTCCATTGGAAATTTTATCCCAGTACCGCAAGGGTTTAACGTCGGAAGGAGCAACTGGGGGAAATGGGATTATTGGGATTTGACGTTATATCAAATTTATCAATGGTATAGAGATAATAACATACAGAGAGGGTATTATAATAATCGGGCTTTAGAAACATTGTTTCGGAACGATAGAAATAAGCAGACCTCTATTGAATATTGCGTGCTATGGTTGGAACGTTTTGGAACATGGGAAAATTTTGTGAAACAGAATTGTATGGAATCTTTTGTAGATAAAAAGGGCGTACCAAAAAGATTTTTTAAGAATCATTCTTTAAATTATCCGATTCCTAAAACAATCAAAGAATTTGAAGAATTTTTTAAAACAGTAAATGAATGTATTACTAATCGTGGGAAAGCAATTATCAACATTTTGATACAACAAGGATATGTTTCCGCGGAGGAGACAGAGCAGTTAGAAGAAAAGGAGGAATCAAAAAATATTCAGCGAGTCAAAGATTTCTTTGAGAATCTTCGTCCAGTCGTTTATTTGAAATTTTTAATAGAAGATTTGCGTGAAGATTTTAAAGGAAATTTTGGGAGAGCAATGACAACCTTATCTTTTGTACTTGCGTTGGTATATGCGTTTATACTTTGGATAGGTTATCTCTTTTCGGGGGAATATGTAAGACAACTGAAAGCACTGAAAGAATTAAGACTTTCTGAACTGTGGGAATTTAAAGGAACAACAATCTCAAATTATTTGAATAATTGGGCGGGAACTGTTTTTTTGATTTTATTAGCAGTTGCGCTGTTTGGGATTTGCGTGAAAGGGATTTATCAAAGGTCGGGAATTAAGAAAAAATTTTTATCAATATTTTCTATGATAGGTTGGATAGGAACGGCTTTATGTGTTTTGGCGTTTAGGGCAATCCATTACTTTTTACGTTCAGATATTGGCTGGTCGTGGGCTAAAAAAGTAGGACATATTAAAGTGACTAATATTTTTAATGTACTGTTAATGGCTTTGGGAGCAGTTGCGGTAGTTATGACTGTTCTATGGTTTATATCAATTATAGTAAATTGCTTTTTACGTTCGACCAGAAAAGATTTTTTGTTTTGGGTTGCGACATTTGCACTTATGTTTATAGCAATTCCTATTATTCTATTCTTATTAGAAAATATGGTAGGTGTGTTGTTAGCTTTGGTAATTTTGAAAGTGCTTTGGGTGGTGCTTTCCCTTGGAAATAAAGATGATGGATCAAGGGTTGAAATTTATGACGAGAATGGAAATGTAATAGGGGTTATGGAAAAGATTCAGGAAGATATTGACGAAAATTTTTAAAACGGAGAAATTGTATGAAAGTGTCAAGAAAATTATTGATTTTATTAGTTTCTTTTGTCCTGTTGTTTTGTACGGCTTGTACTGATAAACAGCCTGTATCAGAAAATAATGACAAAGAAGAAACAGCTAAAGAAGAAACGGAAGTTGAAGAACAGACAGAGCCGAAAGAAGAAACAAGAAAGGCAGAACAATCAGTTGAAAAAGAGATAGAAGAAGTTAAGCCGATACAATTAAATAATACCTATGAAACAAAATACGGAGATTTCAATGCGGTTACATACCCAAAATTTTATTTCGATTATCCTGATAACTGGCAAGTCTCCACCGAAGAAGTTAGCACAACAAACGAAAGGGTTGTACTTTCAAATGAGAGAGGAGCAACAGTTACTTTTTCACATATAGGAGGAGTAGCAGAAGGACAGCTTGGAGGAGGCTCGGCGGTTACCATGCTAAGGGTAGATATATCGAAAGTAAGTGATTCACAATTTATTCCCGGCTATGTGCAGGCTACTGACCATTCAGGACTGGGGAAATTTATGGTAGCAAAATTAAAGGTTACAGGGCAGTTAGATATGCAGACGGATTCAGATTTTCAAGAAATAGACGGAAAAGTGTCTTATGCGGTTTTGCCAGAATCATGGACAGGAACAAAAGATGATGTAAGAAGAACTTTTGAGGGCGATTTCGCATTTTGGTATAGCGGATACATTTCTATGCTTGCAGACGCTCCAGACGGACAGTTTACACCTGAAGAAGAAAAAGAAGTCTTGGCAATTTTAGGGAGTTTTAGAACAGAATAATAAAGTTAAGTGTTAAAAGCAATCGATAAATTCGATTGCTTTTTTGTTGACAAGAATAATCGGATATGATATAAATATGAATAGAATAAATATTCTAAAACAAGAAAGGAGGAAATGAGTAATGGAAGAAACAAAACAAGGAGGTGTTAGAAATATAGAACAAGTAGAATGTCTATGGAATAATATTGTAGATATGCCTAGATTGAATGGAAATGGTTATAGACTTCTTTTAGATATTTGCATAAATTTTCAAGGGCATACTACACAAAAAGAATTTCTCGAAAAAAGAAAATGGAAGCAATCAAGCGTTTCTAATACTTTAACAAAACTAGTTCAATATGAATTTTTACTATGTAGACAGATTCCCAAAACTAAAAAAATGGAGTATTATGTCAATCCTGCTTTGATGCAAAAGAGGAAAAAGCATAGAAAAATATGTGTTGATTTTGATACATTTGTTATTGTATGGAATGAAATTCGGGAATATTCATTTATGTCTAGTAATAATTACAGGATATTTATAGATGTTTTATTGTTTTATGAGCAAGTATCTTCTGTCGAATTATGTGAAGAAAGAGAATGGAAACTTTCATCTACTTATGCAAGTTTGAAAAAATTGTATGAACACCAACTATTGCTTTGCAATATGGAGCAAGGACAGACGATGTATTCTGTTAACAAAAAATATTTTCAAATATAGGAGGACTAAATGTATGAAGCTATCTGCATTACCGATTGACGTAGAAAGATTAGCAAAAGGAGCAATGATTGTAGGAGAAGGGCGTGCCTATAATGATTGGATTGAGGGCGTAAAACAAGATTCAGGAGGATATGCTTATGAGGTCTTATTTCCAGAAGCGGATTATGAAAAGAGTCCGCTAAAAGTTGCAGGCGAGCAAAAACCTAGTATTCCATATGACGGAAAGCCTATCCCTATTGTGCTGGAGGGAGTAACCGCAAAGGCATATCAAAATTTTAAAACGGGGCGGATAGAACTGTCTATTCAAGCTGAAAGTATTGGTGTAGAAAAACATAACATAAGAATGAACAGAGGAGGAGATAATGAGTAGAACAGGGCAGAAATATAAAAGGCTGAAATATCATCAGTCCAGATGGATATTTAAAATGATGATACCACTCTTGGTTATTATAGGAATAATGATAGGGTTAAATAAATGGTTCAATTTAAAAGGGCTTATCACAATCAGCGGTATTGGCGTACTCTCATTGATTGCAATAGCCCTAGTTAGCAGGGAACGCATTAAATATGCGTTCCTTATAGAAAAGTTTATCACAAGCAATGACTTGTTACAATACCATTTTGGAACATGGGGTAAGAAAAAAATAGACTATTATCCAAACACAACATATAAGGTTGAGAATAACTACCTATTTGTGAGATTCCGCCTTGACGGAAGTAATATAGGGCAACGCCTATATGATTTAGAACAGCCTTTAGCAGATTTCCTAAAAACTATATGTACGGACATTATTCAGGAACGAGGATATATCACATATGTATTTGAATGTAAAAAGCCCGAACAAATGATTATACATAGTTTGGAAGAGTTGCCTGAATCAGAGCATGGCACTATACAGGTTGGAAATATAGAGATTCCTTGGCGAGACAAGCTGTATCATTTTTTGATTGTCGGACGTACTGGTTCTGGTAAGACGGAACTAACTAAGCAGATTATGTATTTATTAAAGAGACAAAATGTAAGGGTAGTTTATTGTGATCCTAAAAATTCCATAGATATGCATTGGTTTTGTAAACAATATGATATAAGATATTTCAGTACAGAAAATGACATTGCTAAAACCGTTCGTGAATTTGAAGAAAGTATGTTGCATAGAGAACAAGATTTAAAAAATATGAACTTAGAACAAGCACCTTTTAATGAGGAATTTTTAGTCTTTGATGAACTGTTAGCATATGGAAAAAATGCTAGTAAAAAGAATTTTGAAGAAGTGTCTAGGCGTATAGGCTCTCTGGTTTTGCAAGGGAGGGGTAAGCAATGTTATGTTTGTCTTATTACCCAGAGAGCAGATATAAACGACAAGACTATTTTAGACGGTGCTACAAGAGATAACTTGTTTGTTCGTATTCAAATGGGAAACGGTTCAGAAACATCTAATAAAATGGTTTTCGGTTCTGAATTTGCTCATGTAAAAAATTACAGGACGGAAAAAGGAAGTGGCTTGATTTACCGAGAGGGTATTGATTCAAAGCCCAGAGAGTTACTTGTACCATATTTAAAAACTGAATAGTGTATTTTGTGGTGGCAGACTTTCGACAGAAAGGGAGCGGAGCGACTGCCACCGCTAAAAGAAAATATTGTAAGTCGTGGGCTAGGGTGTGCCACTACGACTACACCCTAGCGTTCATTGTTCAATGAGCAGGAGTGCATATATGGAAAAAACCAGACGGACTAGAAATTTTGCTACGGTTGTTTATCCAGATTCAGAAAAGACACCGCAGAATTGGCAGGATATTTTAAGAGAGCAGATTATACCTGCATTTATTTCTCCCTTGCATGATAAAGATAAACAGGCAACAGGAGAAATAAAAAAAGCACACTATCATGTTGTAATCATGTTTGAGGGAGTAAAGACGATAGAACAGGCAAAGGAAGTATTTGCATTGATTGGAGGGGTAGGTACAGAGCCTATTAAGTCAATTCGTGCATACGTTAGGTATCTATGTCATTTGGACAATCCAGAGAAGGCACAATACAAGATAGAAGATGTTATATGCTGTTCGGGTGCAGATTATCAATCAATGATTGAATTGCCACAAGACAGATATACTATGATTGCTGAAATGATAGATTTCTGTGAGCAGGAGGATATTGTAAGTTATGCAGATTTACTAAAGTATGCACGCACAAATAACAGAGCGTGGTTCATAACTTTGTGTGATACCGCAACAATGCCGATTGTGAATTATTTAAAATCTAGGTATTGGACGATAAATAGCCGTAGACAGTATGATTAAAACAAAAGATTTCAGAGGGAAGTGTATAGAGATATGCAGAATAGCAATTCATATGAAAATCTTCCCTACTGCCTGACGATTGCACAAGCGTCAAAAGTATTTGGAATTGGAGAAAAAACATTAAGAAGATTTGTAAAAGAGCATATTAGAGAAGATTATATTATACAGATAGGAAGTCATATAAGAATAAAAAGAGAATTGTTTAAAAAGTATTTAGATGAGAATATAACTGTACTATAAAAATGCAGTAGGGATATAGCCAAAGAACTCTGATGATGATAAAATATATTTATCTTATCAGGGTTCTTTTTGATTGAAAGGAGCAAAAAGAATGAACGGACAGAAACGCCGAGATAATAGAAACAGAATCCTGCTGACAGGAGAAAGCCAGAAGCCGAACGGAATGTATACATATAAGTATCAGGAGAATGGAAAATCAAAATATTACCATAGCTGGCGTTTGGTAAAATCTGATGTTACTCCGGCAGGGAAAAAAGATAAGATGTGTTTAAGAGAACAGGAAAAAATCATAAAAGCCAGTTTGGAAAGTGGGATAAGGACGCAAGGCGGAGGTTATACGGTTCTTGAATTGGTTAAGAAATATACCGCTTTACGGACAGATGTAAAGGAGAATACAAGAGTACATTATAATTATGTAACAAATATCATTGTCAAAGACGGACGGTTTGGAAACAGGCGGATAGACATGATAAAAATTTCAGACGCAAAGGAATGGCTGATACAGCTTGGAAAAGACGGAAAGAGCAGAAATACAATCCGAAATGTACGAGGTGTGTTAAAGCCTGCGTTTGAAATGGCTTTGAGAGACGATTTAATCCGCAAAAATCCGTTTTCGTTTCCGTTGGCAGAAGTAGTGAAAAATGAGTATGAACATAGAGACGCTTTGACGAAACAGCAGGAAAAATCTTTTTTGAAATTCATAAGGCATGATGAATATTTTTCTGAATTTTATGAAGGCTTTTATATCTTATTTCATACAGGGCTACGTATATCGGAATTTTGTGCTTTAACGGTAAATGATGTGAATTTAGCGGAACGTTCTGTAAATGTTGATAAGCAGTTGCAGTACAGAGGAAAGGACAAGTATTGGATTGATGATGTGAAAACATACAGCGGAAAGAGAACGCTCCCGATTCCTGTAAATGATGAAGAATTGTATGGCTGTTTTGAAAAATTGCTGATTAAGAGAAAAGAGCCTGCGAAAAAAGAACCGATTGTAGACGGAGTGAAAGGCTTCCTGTATTTGAGCAGTACAGGGAAACCGCTTGTTGGGTATCAATGGGCGAAAAAGTTTAAATATGCAGTTGAAAAGTACAACAGTATTTATAAAGAACCGTTGCCAAAGATTACCCCTCATGTATGCCGTCATACATTCTGTACCCGTCAATGGCAGAGAGGACTGAACATAAAGACCATACAGGCATTGATGGGACACGCCAGTATTGAGGTTACAATGGACACCTATACTCATGCGACCTATCAGGACATTGTAAAAGAGGTCAATCAGGCTGTGATTTGATTTGTTGCAAACCTGAAAAATGGCGATAAGTTTGCAACAGATTTTGCAACAAACAAGCGGAAATATGTGCCAAAATATACCAAAGTATGCCACTTAGACAAAATGGAGAAAAGATGAAATATTCCTTATAAATACAGGAAATAGCGATAAATAAAGGAGTTTTAAGAACATGATAAAAATACTATTTATCTGCCACGGCAACATCTGCCGCAGCACCATGGCCCAAAGCATCTTCACCCATCTGGTCCACAGACAGCACCTCGATGCTGTTTTCGAGATAGATTCAGCTGCGACCAGCCGTGAGGAAATAGGCAATCCGCCGCACTACGGCACCAAAAACAAACTATACGAGGAGCATATTCCTCTAATTCCACACCGCGCGAGACAGATGACACGCGATGATTATTTGTACTATGACCTTCTGATTGGAATGGACACTGCAAATATCAGGAATATGACAAGGATTGCAGGTGGCAGTGACAGTCAGCAGAAGATATTTAAGATGCTGTCATTTGCTGATTACGGGACAAATCATAAGCTTACGGCAGCGCGCGATGTTGCAGATCCATGGTATACAGGTGATTTTGATGCGACCTTTGATGATGTAATCAGTGGATGCCGGGGCTTGTTAGAATACATAAAAGAGGTGTATAATCTATAGCTATAGCAATTAAAAGAGAATAATAGCAGCGGTTACGGTGCTGAACACAGCTGCGATAATTAATTTCAGGAGGCACAAATGCAATTACAGAATGGAAGACCGACAGATACCACAGGCAGACTGGATAAAGAAATTCGTACATACGATTTTTTGGACAAACTGGGAATCGAATATCAGAGAATAGACCACGAAGCGGCATTTACGATGGAGGTTTGTGAGGAGATTGACAAGACACTCGGCGCGACAATCTGCAAGAATCTTTTTCTGTGCAACCGCCAGAAAACTGATTTTTACCTGCTAATGATACCGGGAGACAAGACCTTTAAGACAAAAGAACTCTCGCATCAGATAGGCAGTGCGAGACTTTCGTTTGCAAGTCCGCAGGATATGGAAAAATATCTGGATATCACACCGGGCTCAGTCAGTGTGATGGGACTGATGAACGACCATGACAATGCGGTCAGGCTTCTGGTGGATGAGGATGTGCTAAAAGGTGAGTGGGTTGGATGTCATCCATGCATAAATACATCCAGCCTCAGGATAAAGACAAAGGACATGTTTGGCCCGGTGATAAAGGCCATGCATCATGATATGACAGTGGTAAAATTAACAGGTGAAGCATAGTAAAGCCTGGCAGAACGTAAGGAGAACCAATGGTAAAAGCAGTATTATTTGATATGGACGGAACACTCATAGATACGGAGAAATATTATCGTATTTTCTGGCCGATGGCACTTAAGCAATTCGGCTACGACATGACGGATGAGCAGGCACTTTCAATGCGAAGCCTCGGGCAGCCGTATGCACCGCAGCATCTTAAGGATATGTTTCATGATCCGGATATGGATTATAATAAAATCAGGGCATATCGGAGAAAAATCATGGAGGAGCATCTGGAAAAGGTGGGTATTGAGCTTAAGCCCGGTGCAATTGAGATACTTACATATTTGAAGGAAAAAGGCATTCACAGAGCGATTTCCACAGCGAATGATATAGAAAGAGCTGAGAAATATCTTAAAAAGATAGGGCTCTACGGATATTTTGACAAGATCATCTGTGCACCTATGGTGGAGCATGGAAAGCCGGCACCTGATGTGTATGAGTTTGCATGCAGCGAGCTTAAGTTGGCACCTGAGGAGTGTATGGCGGTAGAGGATTCGCCAAATGGTGTCAAAAGTGCATATTCTGCAGGCTGTAAGGTTGTCATGGTGCCGGATTTGACACAGCCTGATGAGGAGCTGAAAAAGATGCTTTTTGCCTGTGTTGACAGGATAGATGAGATTAAAAGTATAGTATAATCACAGCATATATAAGTCGTGGAGGCATGATGGGCACAGAAAATGATTTACCGGGAATTTCATTAAAAGACGAGCAGAGACAGCTTCAGAATATCATAGGCATTGCACAGGATAATCTGGACCGTGCAAAGGAATCGGTAAAAAAGCTGACAGATGATTTAGAGGATTTAAGAGATGTCTACGAGGCGCAGGACAAGGAGGGACTTGCCCTGTGGAACAATGCGACAGCGCAGCTTCATGAGAACGAGAGAAATATCGTAAGATGTGAAAAGGCGCGGAAAAAGCCGTATTTTGGCAGAATAGATTTTAAGGATCCGCGTCAGGAATCACAGGAGTCCTACTATATAGGCAGAGTCGGTATTGCAAAGAATGCATCAGAGCCTGTGGTCATTGACTGGAGAGCACCGATTTCATCCGTATATTATGAAAGCAGTCTTGGACCATGTAAGTACACGGTGAGCTCAGAGGGTACTTTTGAGATTGATTTAAACAGAAAGCGCACCTATGAGATTGCAGATGATAAGCTCATCGACTTTTTTGATTCAGATGTCGTAGCAAATGATGAGCTTCTGACAAAGTATCTGGCTAAGAATAAAAAGGCAGTGCTCGGAGAGATTATCGCGACAATCCAAAAGGAGCAAAACCTTATTATCCGCCGTTCGCCAAAGACGAATATCATTGTGCAGGGAGTTGCAGGCTCAGGAAAGACAACGGTTGCAATGCACAGGATATCGTACATTTTATATAATTATGCTGATGATTTCAGACCGGAGGATTTCTACATTATAGGCAGTAACCACATTTTGTTGAACTATATTACAAGCGTGCTTCCGGAGCTTGATGTATACGGCATAAAACAGATGACTATGGAGCAGCTTTTTACAAGGCTTTTGTACGAGGATTGGGATGACAAAAAGTACAGCATACATGAAGTCAGCAAAAATGACAGTAGAAACAGCATAAAGGGCAGTAAAGAATGGTTTGAAGCTCTTGAAAAATTCTGTTTAGATTACGAGGAAAAGTCTATTCCAAGAGATGAGGTCTACATGGAAAAAACAGGCAATCTGCTTGTGGGAAAGGTGCTGATAGACACTTATCTGCATGATAATCCGCTTCTTTCCATGCAGAGTAAAATCCTCATGTTAAATGAGATAATTTACTCGAAGTATGAAAATGAGGTTCTCGGTAAGGAAGTGAAGTTCCCTGCAAAGGAGCGCAGGGAGCTTGATAAAAAATACAAAACCTATTTCGGTAAGGATGACTGGAAAGGCTCTGTGTATGATTTTTACAGGGATTTTCTGCTTAGTCAGAAGGAGAAGGAATATGATATAGATATTCCAAAGGACTCATTTGATGTGTATGATCTGGCGGCGCTTGCGTATATTTATAAGCGCATTAAGGAGACAGATCCGGTTCGTGAGGCGAGTCATGTGGTTATTGATGAGGCACAGGATTTTGGCATGATGGCATACTGCTGTCTGCATTACTGCCTCAGAAACTGCACATACACTATCATGGGCGATACCTCGCAGAATATACATTTTGAGTATGGCTTAAATGACTGGGAGGACTTGAAAAAGCTGATACTCACAGGCACATATGACGCATTCGGTCTGCTTCGAAAGAGCTACAGAAACACTGTTGAGATTTCAGAATTTGCAACAGAGATACTGCGCCATGGAGATTTTGCAATCTATCCGGTGGAGCCTATTATCAGGCATGGAAACGCAGTGCGCATAGAGGAGTATGCCAATGTGCGCTCACTGATTTCGGCATCGGTTGACACGATAAAAGGCTGGCAGAGTGAAGGCTATGAGACGATAGCTGTCGTGTGCCGTGATGAGGCAGAGGCTCTCAAGGTGTCTGCTGAGCTTAAAAAACATATAGAAATAGCAGATGATGATATTGAAACTGCACAGTTTGGTGCAGGAGTCATGGTACTTCCGGTCGCGTATACAAAGGGACTTGAGTTTGATGCTGTATTGCTGTTTGACCCATCAGAGAGAAAATATCCGGCTGATGATAGTCATGTGAAGCTTTTGTACGTTGCGGCTACCCGTGCACTTCATGAGCTTGCTGTATTCCACCGGGGCAGGCTGACAACGCTTATTGCAGACCCTGCTCCTTCCAACAGGCATCAGAAGGAGTTTTCTGCAGAGCCGCTCACTAAGGCAAAGGAATATGAAAAGAAGCAACTGACAGAAAAAGAAATAGAAGAGCAAAAGCGTGTTGATGGCAGACGCGATATGGATGAAAGAGAGTATTTTGGTCCGTCGCGCATTGCATTAAAGCCTGAGCAGGTGACAAATAAGGCTGAAAATGAGAAGCTTGATTTATCTGCATTTGTAAAAAAAGACAGGGAAAATCAAACACAATGTACTGCTACAGATATGGCAAATAAAATTAAGATTAAGGAAGTAAGTAAGGCTGCAAAAAAGAGCAGCCTCCCTCTCAATCCCTCCCCATACGCATACGGCTCAATCCCGGACAACGATATACTTCATGTAAAGGGACATTCAAAGGGCAAGTTTGCGGTAAAATGGCTCAAAAAAGGTAAATCGCATGTTGAAATCGCCACAGCGGACGGCACACTTTATGTGATACCAATAACACCGGAGATAATACGCGTAATCTTTGTAAAAGGAATTGGAGTGAAGCCGCACAAAACCTATTGGAAGCAAAAGGCCGATACAGCCTTCAAATGGGTGGCAAAGGAATCCAAATCGCTTATTGAAATTCAAACGGAGAAGCTGATACTAAGGATAGAAAAGAAAAACGGAGCCATACAGTATTTTGATGCCGACAGAAATCTCCTTGTAAGTGAAAATGCCACAGAGCCAAGGCTTTTTAATAATGGCGAGTGCTACACATTTTTTGACTGGGATAAATCGGAAAAGCTCAAATCCAAGGGAATACTTGCGACAGACCTTACTGATTTGACAAACAAAGCCAGATATATTTCGTTCGGAGGCAGACAGCAGAGGCTGCCGCTTATCGTGTCAAACAAGGGATATGGAATCGCTACTGCATCAAGCAGCACAGCACTCTTTTGCAATATAAAGATGTACGGACAGTATATCTTTGTAGATGGTGACACTCAAAGCGACTATTACTTTATATGCGGAGGCAGTGTGGGGTATACACTTGAGCTGTACGGTACATTATAAAATGCAAGTTGCCCAAAGCAAAATTATCTGATAAAATATCGGCATGAGTATATACGGAGGATAACAGATGAAATTCAGGACAGAAAACGAGTTTACACATTTCAAATTTTCGGATGTGCATGTGAGCGATATCATGATGAGCTTTGGCACCTTCAAAATATGCCTTGACAACGTAATCATAAAGGCAGATAATTCTAAAAACAGAGATATCCGTGATATGAGGACAAACGGCCTTATATTAAAGCTTTCAGATGCAAATATTATTTCATTCATACGCGAGGGCTTTAAGACATATGATGCCGATGGCAACCTAAAGAGCACCACGGCTGACGAGGAGATAGAGGAGACAGATTATCTCGACACCTTCAACAATTTTCTTGACGGATACGCATATTTAATCGAGAAGGAGAATGAAAATTATACCTTCGTATTCGATGGAACAGATGAGCGCTCGTACACCTTGATTGTATCGGCATCAAAGGACGAGTGCGAGTGGGACAGATTTATGAATATTGAGGCATAGAGTATGCCATGGTGCATTTTTAGACAAGTCCAAGATGCACCATGGCATTTTTAAGCCCATCTTCTTTGATATCGTCTGTCACTATATCGGCTACAGCCTTGACTTCATCGCTGGAATTGCCCATGGCAACACCGACATCACAGTAGCGCAGCATATCAAAATCATTCTGGCCATCGCCAAAGCCTATTGTATCAGCCTGACTCATGTGAAGAAACTCTACCACATCACGTATGCCGGTTGCCTTGTTGACACCGCGCAATGTAATCTCACCGCTGTAAGGTTCAGGCTCTTTAAAGCTGCTCAGGGTTACTACAAATTCATCGCCGAGGAGCTTTCTTAAATCATCAATGTGGTAGTTGCAATTGCAGTAGATGGTGCTTTCAACATCGGCGTATCGATTAGAAAAGCTTGATAATTCATCATCAATCACGATATCCTTAAATGTCGGGTTGTCCTGTATCACATGCATGTCAAACTGCTTTGAGAATGCTGATATGAATTTGTCGGCCCACTTGTGGTTGGTGATGCTTTTATCCTTTGTCTGGAAGATAAGTCCTGTGTCGTTGTCACCAACAGTGTCAAGAACCTTCTGTAACAGATTCTGCCCATAGACATGATGTGCAATTACCTTATCACCCACAGTGACATAGCCGCCGGCAGCAGCCACCACGCCGTCAAAATCAAAGGCTTTTAATGATGGATAAATCTGATTGTAACTACGTCCTGTGCAAAGAAAAATCATGTGACCGTTTTGTTTTGCGTTCATTAGAGCATCAGCGGTTGATGGGCTCATGGTGCTCTTGCCGAAATCAACGAGAGTGCCGTCTATATCAAAAAATAATAGTTTTTTCATAAGTGTTACCTGCCTTATTATTATTAATTCATATACCAGATATACTCTACAATACGAATTCAATAAAGGCAATAGGGAATAGCCTAAATTTATTTAATAATTGTTGCAAAAGAAGGCTCTGTTATAACCACAATTAAGAAAAACTATAATATATTCCTATACTTTATTTTCTTAAGTTTTGGCTATGATGGGTTGAAATAATAAATTTATTGTGTTATAACGTTAAACAACAAAAAAACAATAAATGCGTTGAAGGAGACTTGGATCACCAGACACCGACAGGAATACAGCGTCACCGACTGAGAGCGCTGTTTGGAAGAGCTGATTGCAGGAACACTACCGGAGCAGATCTGTTGAACGATTGATATGGTTTATTGCATAGATAGGTTTATCGTATGTGAATTAAACTTTTTATATATCAAAAGTAGGCAGATACGATTCATCCACGTTACGGATAAGAGTGGAGAAACAGGAACAGTCCTTTTTCTCAAAGCGGGTGGTACCGCGGAATATTTTTAGAATTTTCGCCCCGGAGCATTTCATTAATTTGATATGCTCCGGGGCTTTTTGGCGTATATAGCCTAGTTTCGACAGAGGCACATAGCAATTCGTGGGCTATATACAATACTACATAAATTTATATTCCGTCCCGCTTAAAAAATCAAAGGAGCACAAAAATATGGAATTCTTAACAGGAGCAGTTCAAAAGGAAGACCTCGGTATCGCAGAAATTCTTGCAGGCGACTACGAGGGCAAAAACATCAAAGTAAAGGGTGCGATTCACACCATAAGAGATATGGGTGAGGTTGCATTCATCGTCTTAAGACGCAGGGACGGACTCGTACAGTGTGTATACGAGCCGGGCAAATCCCAGTTTAGCGTCGATGATCTAAAGGAAGCAGATACCGTGGAGGTATGCGGCACATACAAGAGTGATGACCGTTCTCCAAACGGCTTCGAGCTTCGTCTTGACACTATCACAATTTTATCTGAGCCGGCGGAGCCTATGCCGCTTCAGATCAATAAATGGAAACTGAATACTTCGCTTGAGGCAAAGCTCAATAACAGGGCAGTGGCACTCAGAAATCCAAGAGAGCGTGCTACGTTCCGTATACAGGAGGGTATCACAAGGGGCTTTAGGGATTTCCTTTATAACAATGGATTTACAGAGATTCATACGCCAAAGCTTGGTGCAAAGTCAGCCGAGGGAGGCGCCAACCTCTTCAAGCTTGAATATTTCCACAGACCGGCTATATTACAGCAGAGCCCGCAGTTTTACAAGCAGATGATGGTAGGTGTCTTTGACAGGGTATTTGAGACTGCACCTGTTTTCAGAGCAGAAAAGCACAATACAAAGAGACATCTGAATGAGTATACATCACTCGATTTCGAGATGGGCTACATTGACGGCTTCGAGGATATCATGGAGATGGAGACCGGCTTTTTGCAGTACACCATGGAGCTTTTAAAGACCTCATACGCCAAGGAGCTTGAGCTTTTAAAGATTAAGCTGCCTGATGTGACAAGCATACCAAGAGTCAGATTTGACGAGGCAAAGCAGCGTGTCGCAGAAAAATATAACAGACAGTTCAGAAACCCATTCGACTTAGAGCCGGAGGAGGAGGTACTTATCGGACAGTACTTCAAGGAAGAGTATGGCAGTGATTTTGTATTTGTCACACATTATCCTTCAAAGAAGAGACCGTTTTATGCCATGGATGATCCGGCAGACGAGACATACACCTTAAGCTTTGACCTGCTTTTCAGAGGTCTTGAAATCACAACAGGTGGCCAGCGAATCCACGACTACAATAAGCTTATGGAAAAAATCGCAAAGCGTGGCATGGAGACAGAGGGTATGGAGAGCTATCTTTCAGCTTTTAAGCACGGCATGCCGCCACATGGAGGTCTTGGAATAGGACTTGAGAGACTTACAATGCAGCTTATCGGAGAGGACAATGTGCGTGAGGCTACGCTGTTTCCTCGTGATCTCAGCAGATTGGAGCCATAGGTCACAGCTTCTGGGGTTATGGCGGGTGCGCTTTAAGGCTGAGAAGTGGCATGTGTGTATAATCCCAAGTAGAAATTAAAATATCAGGAAAGAGAGAAAGGATATCGTATGAATCATATAGGAACAAGAGAAATCGCCACAGAGCGGCTTACTCTTCGAAGATTTGAAATAGAAGATGCCGAGAACATGTTTTACAACTGGGCGAATGACCCGGAAGTGACAAAATATCTTACATGGCCGGCGCATGAGAGTGTTGATACTACAGAGACTATTTTAAAAGAATGGATATCTAAGTATGACGAAAAAGATTTTTATCAGTGGGCTATTGAGCTTAATGATCTCGAGCAGCCTATTGGAACTATAAGTGCAATTAAAACTGATGAGAGAGTTGAGTCGGTTGAAATCGGTTATTGTATCGGAAAGCGTTTTTGGAATAATGGTTATATGACAGAGGCACTCACTGCTATCATCAGATTTTTTATCAATGAGGTCGGTGCAGGACGTGTATGGGCCAGACATGATACTGAAAATCCAAATTCAGGCAAGGTGATGGCTGCGGCAGGCATGGATTATGAGGGTACTTTACGCCATGCAGGCTTCAACAATCAGGGTATATGCGATGAAGTGGTATATGCAAAGGTCAGAAGTGCTGCGCTTGACGAGGAGCCTGATGAGGAGACTCCTGAGCAGCAGGCTGTTACCACAAAGGTGATGGGCGAGGACGGAGTCATGAGAAATGTAATCTCAGATGAGACTATGGAGTATGTCGGAATCCTTGCAAAGCTTGAGCTTTCACCGGAGGAGGCAGAGGCTGCAAAGAAGGATATGGCAGATATGCTTGATTATATCGATAAGCTCGAGGAGCTTGATACTTCGGGAATTGAGCCTATGAGCCACGTATTCCCTGTAAACAATGTATTCAGAGATGATGTTGTCACAAACGGTGACGGAAGTGAAGCTACACTTGCCAATGCACCGGTCAAGAAGGACGGCGGATTCAAGGTACCAAAGACAATCGGCGAATAACGGCAAGGAGGAGAAAAATGGATTTAATGTCTTTAACTGCCGTGGAACTCGGCAAGAAAATACAGGCAAAGGAAGTTACAGTGGAAGAGGCTGTAAAGGCTGCCATTGCTTCTATAAAAGCAAAAGAAGAAAAGATAAACAGCTTTGTCACAATAGACGAAGAGGGTGCACTTAAAAAAGCAGCAGAAGTTCAGGCAAAAATTGATGCGGGAGAGCTAAAAGGAGCGCTTGCGGGTGTGCCTGTAGCCATAAAGGATAACATGTGTACAGAAGGGCTTCTCACCACATGTTCATCAAAGATACTCTACAATTTCATCCCGACCTACACAGCGGAGGCTGTTAAGCGTCTTGAGGATGCAGGCTGTGTCATCGTTGGAAAAACCAACATGGATGAGTTTGCCATGGGAAGCACCACAGAGACATCTGCATTTGGAGCAACCAAAAACCCATGGAATACAGAGCACGTACCGGGCGGTTCATCAGGCGGAAGCTGTGCAGCAGTTGCAGCAGAGGAGGTACCGTTTGCACTCGGTTCAGATACAGGCGGATCAATCAGACAGCCAAGCTCCTTCTGTGGTGTGACAGGAATCAAGCCAACCTACGGCACAGTTTCACGATATGGACTCATTGCCTATGGCTCATCGCTTGACCAGATTGGACCTATCGCAAAGGATGTCACAGACTGTGCTGCTATACTTGAGGCAATCGCTTCATATGATACGAAGGATTCGACATCAGTAAACAGAGACGATTTGAAGTTTACAGAGGCGCTTGTCGATGACGTAAAGGGTATGAAGATTGGTATTCCAAAGGATTATCTCGGAGATGGACTTGACCCGGAGGTAAAATCGGCAATCCTTGCAGCGGCAGATGAATTAAAGAAAAAAGGTGCTGTTGTGGAAGAATTTGACCTCGGACTTGTAGAGTATGCCATCCCGGCTTACTACGTAATCGCCTGTGCTGAGGCAAGCTCAAACCTTGCCAGATTCGACGGTGTCAAATACGGATACCGTACAAAGGAGTACACAGACCTTCACAATATGTACAAGAAATCGCGTTCTGAGGGCTTTGGACCTGAGGTGAAGAGAAGAATCATGCTCGGCTCCTTCGTGCTTTCATCAGGATATTATGATGCATATTACTTAAAGGCCTTAAGAGTAAAAGCACTTATCAAAAAAGCCTTTGATGATGCCTTTGCCAAATATGATGTGATACTCGGACCGGCAGCACCAACCACAGCTCCAAAGCTTGGAGAGAGCTTAAGTGATCCAATCCAGATGTACCTCGGTGATATCTACACCATATCTGTAAACCTTGCAGGACTTCCGGGAATATCGCTTCCGTGCGGCATGGACAAAAACGGACTTCCAATCGGATTACAGCTCATCGGAGACTGCTTTAAGGAGAAGAATATCATCCGTGCAGCCTACAGCTTTGAAAAAACAAGAGAGCTTAAGCGCAGTGCTATTGCGGAGGAATACAGTAACAAAAATGCAGCAGACACCAATAAATCTGCCGGTGCACAGTAGGAAGGAGGCAAAAAGGATATGAAAAACTATGAGACAGTCATCGGACTTGAGGTCCATGTAGAGTTAGCTACAAAAACAAAGATCTTTTGCGCCTGCTCCACAGCTTTCGGAGGCGCACCAAATACACATACATGTCCTGTCTGCACAGGACAGCCGGGCTCACTTCCTGTTTTAAACAAGCAGGTTGTAGAGTACGCAGTGGCAGTAGGACTTGCCACTAACTGTACTATCACACAGTACAGCAAATTTGACAGAAAGAACTATTTTTATCCAGATAACCCACAGAACTATCAGATATCACAGCTTTATCTGCCAATCTGCCGCAACGGTTCAGTGGAGATTGAGACAGCAAACGGAAAGAAAAACGTCAGAATCCATGAAATCCACATGGAGGAGGATGCCGGAAAGCTCGTACATGACGAGTGGGAGGACGTATCTATCGTAGATTACAACCGTTCCGGAGTACCTCTTATAGAGATAGTATCAGAGCCTGATATGCGCTCCGCTGAGGAGGTTATCGCATACCTTGAGACTCTGCGTCAGACCATCCAGTATCTCGGAGCATCTGACTGTAAATTGAATGAGGGCTCAATGCGTGCCGATGTCAACATCTCAGTCAGAGAGGTGGGCGCAAAGAAGTTTGGTACACGTACGGAGATGAAAAACCTTAACTCCTTCAAGGCTATCGCACATGCCATCGAGGGCGAGCGTGAGCGCCAGATAGAGCTTCTTGAGATGGGCAGAAAGGTAGTACAGGAGACCCGTAGATGGGATGACAACAAGGAATCATCACATGCCATGCGTTCAAAAGAGGATGCACAGGACTACAGATATTTCCCGGAGCCTGACCTTGTGCCAATCGTCGTATCCGATGAATGGATTGCACAGATAAAGGCAAAGCAGCCTGAGCTGCGTCCACAGAAGCTTGCACGCTACAAGAAGGAATACGACATCCCGGAGTATGATGCAAAGATTCTCACAGAGTCAAAGCATATGGCAGACATATTTGAGGCTGCCACAAAGCTCTGCGGCAAGCCGAAGAAGGTTTCAAACTGGCTGATGGTTGAGACAATGCGACTGTTAAAGGATAATGATATGGATGCAGATGAGATAAAATTTTCACCTGTAAACCTTGCAAAGCTTGTAGATCTGGTGGATGCAGGCACGATCAACTCATCTGTTGCCAAGGAAGTATTTGAGAAAATATTCTCGGATGATATAGATCCTGAGCAGTATGTCGAGGAGAACGGTCTTAAGAGCATGAATGATGAGGGTGAGCTTAAAGCCACAATCCAGGCTGTCATCGATGCAAATCCACAGGCTGTGGAGGATTATCACAATGGCAAGAAGAAAGCTATCGGAGCACTTGTAGGTCAGACCATGAAGGCCACAAAGGGCAAGGCAAATCCGGCTGTTGTCAATAAGCTTCTTATGGAGCTGTTATAATAGATATTAAGAAAATGGATCCGACAGGTCTTTTGATCTGTCGGTTCTTTTTTTTCAAAAGCGCCTCAGCTTGCTTGCACGCATTTATTCAGTAGTGTATAATAGTTAAATGGCTGATAAAGCAGCTAAATGATACAAAGGCGGTAATTCACCTATGAATAATGATGATTTCAAGGAAGTACCTGACAATATTCAGGATAATAATGAAGAAACTACAAATAACATAGATAATACAAACGATAACAAGGCAAACGACTACGAGGATGTCTGCTACATCTGCCGCAGACCGGAGAGCGTGGCAGGCAAGATGATACATATCCAGCCGAACCTGTGCATCTGTAACGATTGTATGCAAAAGACCTTTGACTCCATGAGCAACGGTAATTTTGGCAATTTCGGAAATCTGGGTAATATAAGCAATATGGATTTTGGCAATATGCCCAATATCAGCATGATAAATTTGTCAGATCTGACAGGAGGCATACCAAACAGCCAGAAGCTTAAGAAGAAAAAGCCAAAGGAAGAGAAAAAGGTCGAGCCGATTCTTGACATTCACTCAATTCCTGCACCGCATAGGATCAAGGCAAGTCTTGATGACTATGTGGTAGGTCAGGAGCATGCAAAGAAGGTCATGTCGGTTGCAGTATATAACCACTACAAGCGTGTCATGGCTGACAATAAGCATAAGGCGCAGGAAGAGAATACCACTGCAAAGCAGGCTTCAAATAAATATGATGGTGTGGAGATTGAGAAATCAAATATGCTCATGATCGGACCTACAGGTTCAGGAAAGACATATCTCGTAAAGACTCTTGCAAAGCTTTTAGATGTGCCACTTGCCATAACAGATGCCACATCACTTACTGAGGCCGGATATATCGGTGACGATATCGAAAGTGTGGTAAGTAAGCTTCTTGCGGCTGCAGATAATGACGTGGAGAGAGCTGAGCACGGTATCATTTTTATAGATGAGATAGACAAGCTTGCAAAGAAGAGAAATGCCAACCAGCGTGATGTGAGCGGAGAGTCAGTGCAGCAGGGTATGCTTAAGCTTTTAGAGGGCTCAGAGGTTGAGGTGCCGGTTGGCGCCAGCAGCAAGAATGCCATGGTTCCGATGACCACAGTTGACACGAGAAATATTCTCTTTATATGCGGAGGTGCTTTTCCGGGACTTGAGGATATCATAAAGGAGCGCCTGAACAAGGAGGCTTCTATAGGCTTCAAGGCTGATTTAAAGGACAAGTATGATGGGGATGAGAACCTGCTCATGCAGGCAACTGTTGATGATATCCGCAAATTCGGAATGATTCCTGAATTTATCGGACGACTTCCTATCATGTTCTCGCTTGAGGCTCTCACCGAGGATATGCTTGTAAAGATATTGAAGGAGCCAAAGAATGCCATAATCAAGCAGTATCAGAAGCTTCTTGAGATGGATGAGGTAAGGCTTGAGTTCGACGACGATGCGCTTTATGCCATCGCCAAGATGGCAAAGGAGAAGAAGGTCGGAGCCAGAGCCCTTCGTGCGATTATAGAGGATTTCATGCTCGATATCATGTATGAGATACCAAAGGATGACAATATCGGCACGGTTACAATCACTAAGGATTACGTTGAGAAGAAGGGCGGCCCGCTCATTCAGATGAGAGGTACACCTGAGCTTGCAGACAGTCAGCACGTTTAATTGTTAAATGATTATGAAATTGTGAATTGGCTGTAAATGATACAACCAGGCTATGCGTAATGAATCTATGTGTAGTCTGTAATGATTTATAAACGTTCATATATCAAGAGGAATTGGAAAAATGAAAATTATCCACTGTGCAGACCTGCATCTGGATTCGAAGATGACCTCGAATCTGTCAAAGGAGCAGGCAAAAGAGAGAAAAATGGAAATACTGCGTACATATTCAAGGATGATAGAGTACGCCAGAAATAACGATGTAAAGGCGATTATCATAGCAGGCGATTTATTTGACACGAGAAATGTGTCAGCGACTGCCAGAAATCTGGTAAAGGATTCGATTACGTCAAATCCGGATATCGATTTCTATTATCTTAAGGGTAATCACGACTCGGACAATTTCATATCGAAGCTCGATGAAATCCCTGACAACCTTAAGCTTTTTTCTAATCAGTGGACCTCATACAGCTATGGAAATATCACAATAACAGGTCTTGAGATAGACAAGTCTAACCAGGCTGCCATGTACAATTCTCTTGTGCTCGACAATGACAATTATAACGTTGTCACTCTCCACGGACAGCTCGGTGATGAGATTTCCACAGGCGACCTTAAGAATAAGGGCATTGATTATCTCGCGCTCGGTCATGTGCATGAGTATCAGAGCGGACAGCTTGACAACCGTGGCATGTACTGCTACAGCGGCTGCTTAGAGGGAAGAGGCTTTGATGAGTGTGGACAAAAGGGCTTTGTGGTGCTTGATATAGATGATGAGAAGCTAACGGCAGGCTTTAGCTTTGTACCGTTTGCGTACAGGAGCCTCTACACGCTGTATGTGGATGTGACAGGAGCCATGACCACACAGGATGTGGCTGTGAAGATGGAAAAGGCCATTTCGGACAGTGAATATTCATCGAGAAGCATGGTAAAGTTCGTGCTTGTAGGTGAGGTGGACGTGGATTGTGAGATAAACACAGACTTCCTCAAGGATATGTTCGAGGAATATTTTTACTATGAAAAGGTGTATGATGAGACAAGACTTCTCATCAATTACAGTGAATACGAAAAGGATGCATCACTTAAGGGTGAGTTCATACGGATGGTGCTTGGCTCAGATATGACCGAGGAGCAGAAGTCTGAGGTCATCAGGTGTGGTATATCGGCGCTTAGCGGGGAGGAGATTTAGAAATTGAAATTAATAGCTTGTCACATAAACAACTTCGGAAAGCTGTCCGATCTTAATATCAATTTCAATGATGGAGTCAATGTCATAAACCAGCCAAACGGCTGGGGAAAGAGTACACTTGCGGCTTTTTTGAAGGCTATGCTGTACGGTTTTGATACGAAAAAGGAGCCGGGCGCCTTTGAGAGGGAAAGAAAGCTCTATAAGCCATGGCAGGGGGGTACTTATGGTGGAGAGCTTGATTTTGAGGCCGATGGAGTGGAGTACAGACTTGTAAGAACCTTTGGGCTCACAGAAAAGCAGGATGATTTTCACTTATACAGGCTTGCAACCATGGTTGAGTGTGATGATTTTTCACCACTGCTTGGAGAGGAGCTTTTTGACCTCGACCGCAGCTCGTTCAAGAGAACGATATACATAGCACAGGCAGACTGCATGTTTTCGTCATCAGACAGCATCAGCGCAAAGCTTGGCAATATGGCGGAAAATACAAATGACATCAACAACTTCGAGTCGGCGACAGCGGACATTAAGGACATGATGAACAAGATGTCCCCAAATCGTATCACAGGCTCCATCAAAAAGCGTGTAAATACACTCACAGCCTTGGAACAGGAGCTTAAGAAGTATCAGGCCGCGGATGAGGCGGCAGCACAGCTTTCACAGAAAATAGATGAGAAAACTGCCCAGAAGAAGGAGCTTACAGGTATCAGAGCCGAGTACGGCAGGGCGCTTCAGGTGGCATCTGAGGACAGCAGAAAGCAGGCACTTCGTGAAAACTACGAGCAGCTTTGTGCCGTTGCAAAGGAGAAAGAGAGCATTTACAATGCTGCATCAGCAGTCTTTGGAGAAAAAGCACCGGATGAGGCAGAGCTTTTGGAAAAAACAAAGCAGGCCGGAGAGCTTGAAAGCTTAAAGGCTGTAGAAGATAATCTGAGCTTTACGCCTGAGGAGGAGCAGTATTTAGATACACTTTCAGGTATGTTTAAGGATGGTGTGCCATCTGATGATGGTCTTGATGAGATGCAAAAGAAGATTGCAAACATCCAGAGCGTCAAGAATGAGTACAGCCATATGGAGCTCAAGCTCTCGCAGATGACCTCACTTGCAAAGATGGCAGATGATGAGGAGGAACCGGAGACACCTGAGAAGACTAAGCTTGTACCTGCAGGTATTGTGCTTATGGTTATCGGTCTTTTGGCAGCAGCTGTTGCCACGGTATTCAGTCTGAATGAGAAGTACAATGTGAAGGAAATCATGTTTCTTGTGGTAGGCATAGCTGGAGTCGCTACGGCGCTTTGCGGTGTTGTAATGATGGTCTATGGAATCCGTCTGAACAACAAAAAGCAGAGAGCATACATCAGGCTTATGGCTGAGCGTGAGGAAAATATAAAGCAGAAGGAGATACCGATTCAGGAATTAAAGGAGCAGCTTGAGCAGATTCAAAGCGGCATTACATCAATGGAGCATGAGGTATCGCAGTTTTTTGACAGCTTTTCGATTGAAGCAGATGAATCGCAGTATCAGGAGAAGCTTTATGAGCTTCGCACAAAGGCTCATGACTACAGTCGTTTCAACGAGCAGATAGGAAAGCGCGCCAAGACAAAGGCTGACTATGAGAAGGCAAAGGCTTCGCTTGATGAGTATTTAAGTCTCTATGGATATGACAGTGCTGCAGAATATACACAGGCACTTTCACTGATGAAAAAGCAGCTCGCAGAGACCGGCTTTGCAAAGGAAAATATGGACAGTGCTCTTCAGAAGAAAACGCAGTTTGAGAATGACAACGATATGGACAAGCTTCTTGCACCAAATGAGTGTCCGTATACACTTGATGAACTCAATGAGATGATTTCGAAGGTGGAAGGCAGCCTCGATGAAATCAGGGCATCCTTAGTGCAGTACGGCAGACAGATGGATGATCTGCAGGAGCAGCTTGATATGAGGGATGAAAAGGAACAGGAGTACCGCAACTGCAAGCAGATACAGGCTGAGGAAAAGCATAAGTACGAGATACTTGGGCTTACATCAGACTATCTGACCAGGGCAAGGGAGCAGTTTACTGCCAGATACATGGCGCCTATTTCCAATGGCTTCCAGAAGTACTTCGGTATCCTGACAGAAAATACAGACAGAGACTGGCAGGTGGATGCCAATATTTCAATAAGGATGAAGGAGCAGGGGCAGCTTCGCGATGTGAGAACCATGTCGGCAGGCTACAAGGACCTGATAGGCATATGTATGCGTTTTGCGCTTGTGGATGCGATGTATCCGGGCGAGAAGCCGTTCCTCATACTTGACGATCCGTTTGTGAATCTGGATGATGAGAAGCTTGCTCGAGGCAGAAGGCTGCTTGCGGTGCTTTCGCAGGATTACCAGGTGATTTATTTTACATGTCATGGAAGCCGCGAGTAAATTTTGGTCGAAGCTTTGGTTATATTAATTGATAAATATCGTAGCATATTTTTATTTGTAGAATATAATTATATGAGGGTCAAAATATCTTTTGACCCTCATATCTAAATATTATATCATATGAGGTAAAATATGCAGTTCATAGTATCAAAAAAGGAGTTCATTCCACCGGTAATAGCTCCTGATATCATAGAGACATTGGGCGATGATTACGAGATATGGACATATGAGGATTACGAAAGACTCCCACCACTTCTGGTGGGAGTTTATTCGTATTCGGCTATTCCAAAGTGTCTTGCTCCTTTATCCACTCAGGGACTTGTAAAGAGCGGTGTGTTCAGGCTTCAAAGGGAGTTTGTTCCGGGACTATACGGAAATGGTGTGTATGTGGTGGTTATTGACACAGGTGTGAATTATGCGCAGGAGGCTTTTATGACACCTGAGGGTAAGACGAAGATTGCAGTGCTCTGGGATCAGAATACGGATACGGTTTATTCTGAGGATGAGATAAATGCTGCTATTTTATCGGAAAATCCATATGAGAGCATACCGGGTGATGAGGATGGGCATGGTACGTTTGTGGCGAGCGTGATATGTGGCAATGACAGACCGCAGGATGATTTTGCAGGGGTGGCACCACAGGCTAAGCTTATTGTCGTGAAGCTGAAAAGGGCACCTCAAAAGCTGTATGATTTCTACTTTATTCCGGATCGTAAAATGGTGTACTCGGAGGTTGATGTGATGAGAGCAGTGCATTTTGCAGATGAGTTTGCAGGTCAAAAGGGAGCACCGGCTGTCTTTTGCATGGCGCTTGGCTGCAATAATGGAAGCCACACGGGAGCTGAGGATCTTTCAGAGTATCTGGACTATATCACGGCAAAAAGAGGCAGGGCTGTGGTTGCGGCAGCGGGCAATGAGGCGAACAGCAGGCATCATTATAAAGGGCGTATAACAGATACAGTCGATGATATTGAGATAAATGTTGAGCAGGATATGGATGGCTTTTATCTGGAATGCTGGGCACTTTCACCTGAGCTATTTACGCTTTCTGTCATATCGCCTAGCGGACAATCAAATCCAGCCGGGGTACCAATGCGAATAGACAGCGGTGAATACTCATTTCTGCTTGAAGGAACACAGGTGACTATTGACTACAGGCAGACCGGCAGACAGACGAGGGATTTGCTTATATTTATCCGCTTTGAAAAGGTGGTGAAGGGAGTGTGGACCATCAGGGTATTTCCACTTAGTACTATTGGAGGCGTTTTTAATATGTGGCTCCCGATGACAGGACTTCTTGATACTGATGTGAGCTTTATTGTCTCGGAGCCTGATACCACGCTGACCATGCCTTCGGATGCTAAGCTTGTGATAACGGCGGGAGGCTATAATTCCCTAAATGATGCAATACTTTTAGAGTCGGGAAGGGGCTTTGACGCAGATGGTGGAATAAAGCCGGATCTCGTAGCACCGGCTGTGGATATCACAGGGGCAAATCTAAGAGGAATGTATATAGCACTAAGTGGCACATCGGCGGCTGCTGCAATCACTGCAGCGGTGGCGGCTCTCATCATGGAGTGGATGATAGTGAGAGGCAATGTTTTGCTCGCAAACGGAGTGGATATAAAAAATGTCATGGTAAGAAACTGCCGCAGAAAAGAAAAAACCGACTATCCAAATAAAATTTTTGGCTACGGATTCATGAATGGGTTTGCCAATTTCTAAGAAAACGGATATAATATATTCTAAAAGATAAAAAGGAAGGGTGAATGGATGACAAAAAGCAATAATTTATTAGCGGATTACGCTGCAAAAAAACAGGATATCTGTATTAAAAATGACACAATTTCAGATAGTCTTTTCAGGGAATATGGTGTCAACAGAGGACTTAGGGATGTAAACGGAAAGGGAGTTCTGACAGGTCTTACGAATATTTCGGAGATTGTTTCATTTAAGACGGGCGAGGATGGCAGCAGCGTGCCATGTGACGGACAATTGTGGTACAGGGGCTACAATGTAAAGACACTTACAAATAACTTAAGGCCCGGAGAGTTTGGTTTTGAAAAAATTGCTTATCTGCTGCTTTTCGGGCAGCTGCCATCGGAGAGTGAATTGGCTGAGTTTACAGAGGTTTTAGGAAGAAGCAGAACCCTTCCTACCAATTTTACGAGGGATGTCATCATGAAGGCTCCGTCAAAGGATATCATGAATTCCATGACGAGAAGTATACTGACACTGGCTTCATATGATCCTCTTGTAGCAAAGGCGGGCATCGACAACAATATCAGACAGTGCTTATCACTTGTTGCAATATTCCCGATGCTTGCAGTTTACGGTTATCATGCGTATAATCATTATGAAAATGATCAGAGCATGTATATTCACAGGCCGGATCCAAAGCTTTCGACAGCTGAAAACTTCCTTAGGATGCTCAGAGCTGACAATCAATATACAGAGCTTGAAGCAAGGGTGCTTGATATGGCACTTATTCTTCATATGGAGCATGGCGGTGGAAACAACTCTACATTTACCACCCGTGTGGTTACATCGGCAGGTACAGATACATACTCTGCTATCGCGGCAGCCATGTCATCCCTTAAGGGACCAAAGCACGGCGGTGCCAATATCAAGGTGATGGAGATGATGCGGGACATCCGTTCGCATGTGAAGCACTGGGATGATGAGGATGAGGTGAGAGCATACCTCAGAAAAATGATGGATGGTGAGGTGTTTGACCACAAGGGACTCATCTATGGAATGGGACATGCGGTGTATTCACTTTCTGACCCGAGGGAGCGTATATTCAGAGGCTATGTGGAGAAGCTTTCAGTTGCAAAGAAGAGAGATAATGAGATGAACCTCTATAATACAATAGAGAAGGTGGCTCCTGAGATTATCGCTGAAAAGCGCCATATCTTTAAGGGTGTTTCTCCGAATGTCGATTTCTACAGCGGCTTTGTTTATGAGATGCTTGGTATTCCTATGGAGCTTTACACACCTCTTTTTGCCATTGCGCGAATCGTTGGCTGGAGTGCCCACAGGCTTGAGGAGATTGTCGGCATGAACAAGATTATCCGTCCGGCTTACAAGAGCGTCATGAAAGAGATAGAGTAACGAGAGGATGTTACAGTCTATCGTTCATATATCAATAATACGATATGTTGGGGATTGGACATATTTAAAAGAATCGAGGTATTATACAAATGAGTTTTACAAAGGTAAAAAAGGGCGTCTGTGCAGCAAAGGGCTTTGTTGCAAACGGATTAAATTGTGGATTAAACAGTGACAAAAATAAAAATGACCTGGCTTTAGTTTATTCAGAAACACAGTGTCAGGCAGCGGCTGTTTACACAACAAACAAGGTGAAGGGCGCGCCTATTCAGGTGACAAAGGCACACCTTGAGGCATCAGGACATACGGCAAAGGCTGTTATTGCCAACAGCAAAAACGCCAACACCTGCAATGCTGACGGAGTAGAGAAGGCCCAGAGAATGTGCGAGCTTGCAGCAGCAGAGCTTTCGATTGATCCAAACGAGGTTATCGTGGCATCTACAGGAGTTATTGGCCAGGTGCTTCCTATTGAGCCTATCGAGAGCCATATAAAGGAGCTTGCAAAGGGACTTTCGGCAGACGGCAACGACAAGGCTGTAAACGCTATCATGACTACAGATACCGTTCCAAAGCAGTATGCAGTAAAGTTCATGCTTGGAGACAGTGAGTGTACAGTAGGCGGTATGGCAAAGGGAAGCGGTATGATTCACCCGAACATGGCTACTACATTAAACTTTATCACATCAGATGTTGCCATCTCATCGGAGCTCATCCAGAAGGCCTTGAGCGAGATTGTAAAGGTTACTTACAACTGCTTAAGCATTGACGGCGATACCTCTACCAATGATATGGTAAGCATCATGGCAAACGGCCTTGCAGGAAACACACCTATTACTACAGAGAATGATGATTATCAGACCTTTAAGGATGCACTGTACGAGGTGCTTTCAAATCTTACAAGAATGCTTGCAAAGGATGGAGAGGGTGCTTCAAAGCTTTTAGAGTGTACATGCGCAGGTGCGCCTGATCTTGATACAGCAATTATTGTGGCAAAGAGCGTTATCCGTTCACCACTTTTAAAGTGTGCTATGTTTGGCGAGGATGCCAACTGGGGACGAATCCTTTGTGCTATAGGCTATGCGGAGGCTGATTTTGATATAGACAAGGTGGAGCTTCACCTGCGCTCAACAGCAGGAAGCATCAAGGTGTGCGAGAACGGTGCCGGAGTTGACTTCTCAGAGGAGGAGGCAGCAAAAATACTGCATGAGGATGAGATTTACATCGACATAGATTTACACCAGGGAGATGTGTCAGCCAAGGCATGGGGCTGTGATCTTACATATGATTATGTAAAAATTAACGGAGATTACAGATCTTAATCTTGACAAGTAATATTGATTAATGATATTATTTTTTTAGAGTAATTAATTAAAAAAGTAAAGCGAACGAGGGCGTTCAGATATTAGGTTATCTGCGCCCTCTTTTTTGTTGGAAAAATCACATTTACAAAAGAGAGGTTAGGAGGCGGTACATTGACTAAGAATGCATTGGATATGATTGATGAGAAAATAGTAGAGCTGCTACAGGAAAATGCACGTATAGCGATAAAGGAGATAGCGGCACAGGTGTTTTTGTCATCACCGGCTGTAACAGCCAGAATAGAGAGATTGGAGAGCAAGGGAATCATAAAGGGCTATCATGCCGCTGTTGATTCGGTTAATCTGGGCTATAAGATAAAGGCTTTTGTCAATCTGGACCTGGAGCCTGTACAAAAGGAAGAGTTTTATCCGTTTATTGAGAGTGTGGAGAATGTCATAGAGTGCAATTGTGTGACAGGAGAGTATTCTATGCTCATAGAGGTGGAGTTTTTGAATACGGAGGAGCTTGATGACTTTATCAACACTCTGCAGAAATTCGGCAAGACAAGTACACAGATAGTTTTTTCCACTCCTGTTGAGCACAGAGGCCTGCCTGTACATTCAGGTTTTGATGCATAAGATGATATGAGAGTCAAAAGATATTTTGCATGATTGAATGAAGTGTGTTAAAATAATTTGCAAAAATACTGACTGTTAAACATGATTTTGGATGCTTTGAATAGTCAGATATATTGATTACGGCAGGAGGATAATATGAGTAAGAAATTAGGCTTCATAGGTTGTGGAAACATGGGAAAGGCAATGATACACGGAGTGCTGGCATCAGGCAAGGCACAGGCAAGCGATATTCTTGCATCTGCAAAGACCGAAAGCTCCAGAGAAAAGAATGCAGCAGAGCTTGGAATCAGGCTGACAGCGGACAATAAGAGCGTAGCAGAGTTTGCAGATATTCTGTTTTTAGCAGTAAAGCCACAGTACTATGAGGAGGTTATTGCAGAGATAAAGGACACTGTTAGTGACGATGAAATCATTGTTTCGATTGCACCGGGCAAGTCACTTTCGTGGTTTGACGAGATGTTTGGAAAGAGCTTAAAGGTTATACGTACCATGCCAAATACACCTGCCATGGTTGGTGAGGGCATGATGGGAGTCTGTGCAAATGAAAGAGTATCGCAGGCGGAGCTTGATACAGTGCTTGATTTGTGCTCGGGCTTTTCAAAGGCTGAGATGATAGACGAGAAGCTCATGGATGTAGTGACAGCTGTCAGCGGAAGCTCACCGGCATATGTGTTTATGTTTATCGAGGCCATGGCAGATGCGGCTGTAGCAGGCGGCATGCCAAGGAGCCAGGCATATACATTTGCAGCCCAGGCAGTGCTTGGAAGCGCAAAAATGGTTCTCGAGACAGGAAAGCATCCGGGCGAGCTCAAGGATATGGTGTGCTCACCGGCCGGAACCACTATCCAGGCTGTGCGTGTGCTTGAGGAAAAGGGCATGAGAAGCAGTGTTTTTGAAGCTATGATGAAATGCCTTGATATCTCCCGCAAAATGTAGTAGAATTATTGCATTGAGTTAAAGGAGAAAAGCAATGAGTCAGGCAAAGGTTGATAAATATAAGAATGAAAAGGCAAATCGTAAAAAGACAAATGCCAGAAATAAAGTAAAGCGTGTTATAGCACGAATTGTTGCAGCGGCGGCTGTAGTTGCATTGGTAGGCTGGGGCGGTTACTCCGGATATCAGTACTATGAGAAGAGTCGTCCGGTGAACTGCTATTACGCAGATATCAGTGCAGTCAGTGATTATCTACAGGGATTATCTACAGACAGTGAGCAGTAGATTATATTTTTGATACATAACATATATTTTACGATTTATATGATTAAGTAAAAATACCTCGCAGGTTACTGCGAGGTATTTTCAGTTTTTGAAGAATCCCCGGGCTCTTTTTGTGATTCAGATACAGTCTTTGCATTTTCTTCGGTATTTGAGCTGTCAGAGTTTTTTGCTTTGGAGAGTGTGTTATCAATTGCGTCGAGCAGCACTTTGGAGGTGTACTGACTTGTGTTTGCGTAGGAAATATTATCGGTGGATTGATTTTGCACAATCTGCGATACGAGCTCGTTCATCGCAGGCTCAACAAGCGGATACATGGTTTCCACCGAATCAGTCATGTTTTCAAGGCTTATGGAGTTAATGTTATTGCTGTCCACCGCCACAGACACATCGATAGCCGCCCCACCCAGCGCTACAGAAGTATTGTACACACCCGGTGTATACATGCCGGTTTCTTCCACCTTGGGCTTTGGTTCATCACCTGAAAAATAATATGTAGCAGCGAAAATTATCAGAAGAAGCAGTATGCCAAGGAGCACTCCGGTCAGAATGACATGCTTCATTTTTACAACAACGATTTTTGTTTTTGCACTCATATGCGCCTCCTGTGGTTGTTTTATATATAATATGTGTGGGGATGCAAAAGTATGACAGATATTCCTGTCTATAACGAAAAAGAGATATCCATCAAGGATATCTCTTTTTGTTATAAGAGCGATAGACGGGCGCAAGACGTCCGGGGGACGTCTGTTCTGCGCCGACCGTTTCACGGCTTCCGGGGGATCCTGAAATCCTTATGCAAATGTATAAGCTATACTAGGTACATAATCAATGATGCATCCGTTGATAAAAACCAACACAATTTAGGAGAAATTAAAGGTTGAGAACTAAAACAACTATCACTTTCCAGGAATTGATATGCAGGATGCCTTAGAGTGTTTAAACAAACGCAAATTTTCTTAACCAAATAAGTGGTTAATTAACCAAACCGTGCCAAGGCTAGGTAAAGAAAAAACCTTGTAAACACTGGGTTTACAAGGCTTTCCGTAAAGAGCGATAGACGGGGCTCGAACCCGCGGTCTCGACCTTGGCAAGGTCGCGCGTTACCAACTACGCCACTATCGCATTTGTTAAGTTGTGTGCTCTCTTGTGCTTGGCACGTGTTATATAATACATGATAGTGGCGTATCTGTCAACCATTTTTTAAGATTTTTTTGTAACTATTCAAAACCAAACGTTTTAGTCTTTATTTACATTTGTGTGTCTAATGTATAAACAGTATAATTATACATTTCACGAATTGCGTATGCAATTAAAAAATCAAGTAGTCCAAATTCCATAAAATGAAATTTTAGGGCAAATTACAGACATTAGCTTGGCTGTAGTATTTTTAAACAACATGTGTTAGACTACTGTTATACAAATCGGAATATAGTGAGGGACTATAAATACCATTACTTCATAATGGAGAGGTGAGATTTTATGTATTATAGTAATCCTCAGAGGTACAAAAATGGAGATAGATAATTGGCAGACTATGATGCTAATTTTTGAGGTGGTGTGTAGAATTTTCAAAAAACAAGGAGGAAAATATGGAACGGTTTATTCGGAAATTATTTGGTTTAGCCTTTAGTGCATTATTGGCAGGTGTGCTTTTAGTAGGTTGTATTTCGAATGATTTAGGAGATGAAAAATCTATGAACATAAAGATAGATGGGATAGAACAGATTACAGTATCAACTCAAACTACCGGACAGAAACAAGATGTTATAATAGAAAAAGAAAAATATGAGGATTTGATAAGTAAACTTAATTCGTATTCGTTAAAAGAAATAACAGATGAAAAATATAAAGGATGGCAGTATTTGATTAAAATAGAAAAAAAGGGGGGGAGAAATTATTCTAATATGTTTTATGGATAATAAAGTCAAAGTGAATGACATCGTTTATGAAGTTAGAGATTACAATATTGATGACTTTTCATATCTGTTTGAGTGAATTTTGAAACGAACGTAAAAGTGATGAATCAAAATAAAACGCCAATGAGAATTTTTCTCATAGGCTGAACAAAGATAATGATAAATGATTTTTTACGAAAAAAGCGGCTATCTCAAAGGATAGCCGCTTCAACTGTAGACAGAAGTATTTCTATAACTTAATTTTTCAAAAACAGAAACCTTAAAAAAAGCAGTATTATTAAAATGATAGAAACATATTTTTCTGTTTTACTGACTGTTTGCATAGGAAAGTATTTCTCTCTACAGAAAGAGTAAATCATGCTACAAGCAAGTGAAATAGAAAAAAATATTTTAAAATTCATAGTATCTATGTGCTCAGGACAAAACATCATAATAGCCCAAAGAATCACGAGCCAAAGAACTATTATATAGTGGAAAATTTTTTGAATCTTATTATTATCCATATCAATCACTCCTTTCTTTAAAAGTGAAATAGACAGATGTCTTACTTGTTTCAATAACCAAAGGAATTACTTATTTCTTAAATAGGTTTACATTAGTTTTGTGTCAACAGGCAAAAACTATGACTATAAAAGTCACCAATAAGTAATATTAAGTCATTAAAATGATAACACAAATCCTTTCTCTAAGTCAAATATTCAGAAGTATAATCGCTTCACAGCATCCATCGCAAGCATCGAGCGCTCACATTCTTCCGCCGAGAGTGTAATCTGCCAGCAAAGCGGACTGTCTATCATATGCTTTGCCGCATAGCTTAGACCATAATTCCCTTCACCTGATTAGGTGTCATGTTCTGCGCTTCTTCTATTATAAGGTTATCTAAAAAACTTAAAAAAATTTCAAAATAACTGTTGACAGATGCTCCTCTATCGTGTATTATATAACACGTGCTCGATACAAGAGAGCACACAACTTAATAAATGCGATAGTGGCGTAGTTGGTAACGCGCGACCTTGCCAAGGTCGAGACCGCGGGTTCGAGCCCCGTCTATCGCTCTTATAACATAAAGAGATATCCTTAATGGATATCTCTTTTCGTTATAGGAGTGAAGCGGAGCCGCTCGCTCGTGGCTTTCGACACTTGCTTTGGGGTGTTTGCAAGTGATAAACTTTCTCATTAAGTCCGGGAGGGCGCATGGTATGGGGATTTGAGGGCATAGATTAGCGCTGACTGCATGAGATTAGGCTTGAATAACAGTATTTCCGGGAAATATAATGTTTTTTGTAAGTAAACTTTAACTAGATTTTTTGTAAATATATAGGAGGAAAACATTATGTCATTTAATTGGAAAGCTTCAGGATTATTCGCAGCAGGTGTTGCTTTTGGTACAGCTGGTATCAAGATTTTATCAAGCAAGGATGCTAAGCGTGCTTATACTCAGTGTACAGCAGCTGCGCTTCGTGCTAAGGATTGTGTAATGAAGACTGTTAATACTGTTCAGGAGAATGCAGAGGATATTCTTGCTGAGGCTAAGAGTATCAACGAGGAGCGTGAGGCTAAGGCAGAGGCTGCTAAAGTTGCCGATGCAGCTGAGGATGTCTGCGAGTGTGCTGAGGCTGATGAGCAGGAAGCAGAGCAGGCTGAGGTTACAGCAGAGACTGCTGAGGCATAGAAGATAAGAGGCGGTCATATGAAATTTACGATTAAGCATGAGTCAAGAGGCCGTATGCGTGTTCATATGGAGCAGTACCGCATGACATATGAGCAGGCAGACACTCTGCTTTATGTGATTCACAATCACAGGAATGTTACCTTTGTAAAGGTTTATGACAGGACTGCTGATGCTGTGATTGAGTATGTAGGAGACAGAGAGCAGATTATAGAGCTGCTACGCCACTTTCATTATGAGAGCGCCAATGTGCCACAGACTGTTATCAAGACATCAGGAAGAGAGCTTAATAATTCATATCAGGAAAAACTTATCGGAAGTGTTGTCTGGCATTACAGTAAAAAGCTCCTGCTGCCTTTGCCAATCAGGATAGCGCTTACTGTTGGACGCTCTATAAAGTATATTGGAATTGGGCTTAAGTGTCTGCTGCAGAGAAAAATTGAGGTGCCGGTGCTTGATGCGACTGCCATCACGGTTTCTCTTATTACTAAGGATTTTTCTACCGCAAGCTCTATTATGTTTCTGCTTGGAATAGGTGAGCTCTTGGAGGAATGGACGCACAAGAAGTCTGTTGATGATTTAGCCAGAAGCATGTCACTTAATGTGAGCAAGGTATGGCTCAAGACACCTGAGAATCAGGAGATACTCGTTGAGTCTTCAAAGATTGAAAAGGGCGACAAGGTTGTTGTCCACATGGGAAATGTCATACCGTTCGACGGAGAGGTCTTAGATGGCGATGCGATGGTCAATCAGGCTTCCCTGACAGGTGAGTCGGTTCCGGTTCAAAGAACTGTCGGCAATACTGTGTTTGCAGGCACTGTTGTCGAGGAGGGCGAGATTACTATCAGGGTCAAGGAGGTTGAAGGAAACAACCGTTTTGACCAGATTGTTACTATGATAGAGGAGTCCGAAAAGCTTAAATCAGAGCTGGAGGGAAAGGCTGAGCACTATGCTGACAAGCTTGTGCCGTGGACGCTTGGAGCTACAGGGCTTACATATCTTCTGACAAGAAATGTGACAAAGGCTATGTCAATTCTCATGGTGGATTTCTGCTGTGCACTCAAGCTTGCTATGCCAATCTCTGTGCTTTCTGCTATCAGAGAGGCAAGCCTTTATAATGTAACAGTAAAGGGAGGAAAGTTCCTTGAGGCTGTTGCGGAGGCTGATACCATCGTCTTTGACAAGACCGGTACACTCACAAAGGCACATCCGACTGTGGTTGATGTGGTGAACTTCAATGATGAGTATTCATCTGATGACATGCTTCGTGTAGCAGCCTGTCTGGAGGAGCATTTCCCTCATTCCATGGCAAAGGCAGTGGTAGACGCTGCTTCTAAGAAGGGGCTTTCCCACGAGGAAATGCATACAAAGGTGGAGTATATTGTGGCTCATGGAATTGCAACCTCCATCAATGGCAAGCGTACTGTTATAGGAAGCTATCATTTCGTCTTTGAGGATGAAAAATGTGTTGTTCCTGCAGGAAAGGAGCCATTGTTTGAGTCGCTTCCGCTGTATTATTCTCACCTGTATCTGGCTATTGAGGGTAAGCTTTCGGCAGTTATCTGTATTGAGGATCCTCTGCGTGATGAGGCAGCGGCGGTTGTTACTTCATTAAAGAAGGCGGGCATATCAAAGGTTGTCATGATGACAGGCGACAGTGAGCGTACAGCTTCTGTCATTGCGAAAAAAGTAGGTGTAGATGAATATTACGCCGAGGTTTTACCTGAGGACAAGGCTGCCTTTGTGGAGAGAGAAAAGGCTAAGGGCAGAAAGGTCATTATGATTGGTGACGGCATAAATGATTCACCGGCTCTTTCAGCGGCAAATGTCGGTATTGCAATCAGTGACGGCGCTGAAATTGCACGCGAGATTGCTGATATTACGGTGGGCTCTGACGATCTCTACCAGATTGTAACTCTTAAATATATAAGTAATGCTCTTATGAAACGTATAAAGAGCAACTATCGAAAGATTGTTGGTTTTAACTCAGGGCTCATTGCTCTTGGTGTGGCAGGTGTGCTTCCGCCGACTACGACAGCACTTTTGCACAATGGATCGACAATTCTTATCAGTGTGAACAGTATGAAGAATCTGCTTGAGTAGATTTTGGATGTAGTAAAGGGCGCTGCCAGCGGCAGCGCCCTTTACGTTGTGGTGGAAATAATGTAGGAATTGTGATAAACTAACTGATAAGTAGTGCAGATTATTTTTTAAGGACACATTGTAATACAATTGTTGAAAAATATATTGATTTGTTTTATGATTTTAAGAATACAATAAATGACTTATTGAGACTTGGATAAGGCTTGCAGCTGTGTGAAATTTTTAAGAGTTAAAGAAATAAAATGACAGATTTAAAGATTACAAAAGATAACAATAATATATGTGTATATGAGAGGCTTAATGATGATTGCATTAGGCTTCTTCATATGTATGGGAAAAATCCGGTGTGTGTGGTGCCGGATATGCTTGACGGCATGAGAGTGACGGAGCTTGCGGAGTATTGCTTTTCTTTCAAGAGCATGCCTGAAAAATTGAAAACAGAGCTTGGGATTGAGGATATTCTGCGTCCTGATATGACGGAGTTGTGTGATGATTATATCGAGAGGGTCATATTGCCGGACGGAATGAAAAAGATTGGCAGGCTGTGCTTTTATAATTGTTCAAGGCTGACTATGCTTGAACTGCCATCCGACATATGTGATGTGGATGGTGACGCTTTCATGAACTGCACAAAACTTTATATGCTTGTGATGAGAGGCTCACCGAAGGATAAGTCGTGTCTTAAGCAGATTCTTTCACAGATAAGCACTCTTGTGAGGGTTAGATGGGCTGACAGCGATGGAAATGCGATTGCGCAGGCATGTTTTTTCGAGTACGACCAGACATATGATGAGATTGGTCCTGCTCATATTTTTAAACTGAACATGAACGGAGAAGGCTTTCGCGCCAGACAGGCTTTTATGGACCGCGTGTTTGTGTGGAAGCAGTATGATGAAATATTTTCAGAGGCGATTGCGCAGGAGAGTGAGGATGACCTTTTAGATATGGCTTTTTACAGGCTTATTTATGCGTATGAGCTTTCAAAAGAAGCTAGGCAGCAGTTTTTGGAGTATATTGTCAATCATAAAAAAAGGCTGTCTGAGCTTATCATAAGAAAAAGGGATTCGGTTTTGCTGCAGAGTTTTCTGGAGCTTAAAGACGATGAGGAGAATTTTATCGCAGATGTCTTGGCTGTCACTGATATGCTTGCACTTGCAGCACAGGATGAATGGAGTGAGGGCAGTGTGATTTTGCATAGATTTAAGAAGGAAAATCTGTCGGTATCCAGGAAGAGGCGGTTTGAATTTTAAATTTAAGTGTAAATGCAAAGGTTATGTTATGCTGACTTGAAAAAGTAAATTCCAGTGCAAGAGTAAATTCCATCGTGATTTAAAT
>OLGO01000471.1_pt1 | contig 38522 bp, 44 predicted proteins | sample 1605861 | NCBI WGS metagenome assembly OLGO01 (sample SAMN03283253) | human gut metagenome | biome: human-associated habitat; material: feces | host: Homo sapiens | place: USA | collected 2013
AAAGCATAATTGCTGCCTGCTGTTCTGTCTTGAGGCTTGTCCCTTGATTTGAAAAGTCCACTGAAAATTCCCATTTGTATCCTCCTGTACTACATATTCATATAAACAAAAGCCCGCGCGAGTTATATACTGACTCGTCGGGGCCTTGGTGGCGAATTGCACGGTCGAGCGCCATGATCGTTGCTACTGCACCGTCAATGCGCTCTGTGCTCTTTTCCTTATCCGGTTTGATATTGCCTGCGGGATCTGTCCGCACATAGATGTTATCCATCATCCATCGCAGCGGGGCGTTGCCGCCGTGGGCAACCCTACCTTCGAGTACCAGCTTCATGAGCTCTTTCGTCGGTGGACTCATATCTTTGAATCCCTGCCCGAATGGAACAATTGTAAAACCTGCGTCCGCAAGGTCTTGGCTCATTTGCACTGCGCCCCATCGGTCGTATGCGATCTCTTTGATGTTATACTTGGTGCCGAGCTCAGTAATGAACTGTTCGATGAATCCGTAATGAATAACGTTGCCTTCGGTTGCCATGGCCAAGCCTTGCACCTTCCACACATCATACGGTACATGGTCGCGCCGCACTCGGAGGTCAATCGTGTCCTCCGGCACCCAAAAGTACGGGAGAATATAATACGGCTCGTTCTCTTCGCGCGGCGGAAACACAAGTACAAATGCCGTTATGTCCGTACTACTTGAAAGGTCAAGCCCGCCGTAGCACTCTCGGCCAATGAGTGTTTCCGGATTTACGAGGGTATCACATTTATCCCAAGCGTCCATGGGCATCCAGCGCACCGACTGCTTCACCCATTGATTGAGTCGCAGCTGCCTGAAAAGATTCTCTTCCGCTGGATTGTCCTTCGCGCTCTGGTAGGCAGCGCGGAGCTTCTCTACATCTACGGTCACATCCAGAGAGGGATTCGCCTTGTACCAATTGCGTTCATCCGACCAATCCGCATCATCGTCGATGCCATAAATCACAGGGTAGAAAGTCGGATCGTTTTTGCGTCCGGCGAGAATGTCCTCTGCCTTCTGATGCACCTCCCAGCAGATACTGTTCCTATCGGTGCCTGCCGTTGTGATCAGAAAGAACAGCGGCTGTTTTCGCGCGTCGCCGGAGCCGTGGGTCATAACATCATACAGCAGCCGGTTTGGCTGGGCGTGGAGCTCATCGAAAACGACACCATGGACGTTCAGCCCGTGCTTCGTATAGGATTCTGCCGACAGCACCTGATAAAAGCTGTTGAGTGGTGTGTAAACCAGTCGCTTCTGGGAAAGCACTGGCTTGATGCGTTTCTTCAGCGCAGGGCATTGCTCCACCATCTGGCAGGCGACGTCAAAGACGATGGATGCCTGCTGCCGGTCTGCTGCGCAGCCGTAGACCTCCGCGCCCCATTCGCCGTCACCGGCCAACAAATAAAGAGCGACCGCTGCTGCGAGTTCGCTCTTGCCTTGTTTCTTCGGTATTTCAATGTACGCCGTGTTGTATTGCCTATATCCGTTTTCTTTAACTGTCCCGAAAACGTCTCGCACAACTTTCTCCTGCCACGGCAGCAGTTCAAAGTTCTTACCATGCCATTCACCCTTTGTATGTTTCAGGGCGGATATAAAGGCAACGGCGCGATCGGCGAGAGTGGCGTTCGTAATGATTTTCTTTTCCGGGACAATGATCTTGTTGTCCGCCAATCGCTCTGTCCCTCCTATATTTTTCGACAAAAAACGACAGCGTCCGACGCTGCCGCATTCTTCCTTATTATGCTGTATCTATGAGCGTGACCTCTTCACCGATCAGCTGCAGCGCATCGTTGTAGCTGTCCGCGCTCTGCACACGCTCCCATAATTCGTTGTACGCGGTGATTCGGTTCTGCTCTCGCAGCAGCCGCCTGACCTGACCGAGGATCCAGAAGATGTTGCCTTCAGGACCGCGACTGTCATATTTCAGTACCAGCTTCTTCATTCGTCGATCCTCCTGCACATGTCTTCGCCGTATGCCACCGAGAGCCCACAGCCGTTGTCCCATCTGACCATGATGCTGCCGATGTCGTCGACACCTCTGACCGTTCCCTTCGTCCCGATCGGAGGTGCCTGCACGTCGTCCATCTGTACGAGCTCGACTCTGCAGCCGACGGGGTATTCCCGGCGCAGACGCTCGACCGTCTCTCTTCTGACTCCGAACATCGTCAATCCCTCCTTACAGCGTGTACTGGTGGAGGATGATGTCCTTCGCCAGCTCGGTGTCTTCGTCGATGGGCTTTACGTCCCAGCCGCGATCGTAGTTACAGACGATTTCGCCTTTGCGCTTCAGCATCAGCTTCGAGACGCGCCCGCCGCCGATCCCGTACTTGGAGCTCTCAGGGTACTGCTTTACCCAGTAGTGGTAGATCCGGTCATGGACTCGGATCGTGCCTTCCTGCCAGTTGCTACCCGCTGGCCGGGTTTCCTTGACCTTGATCTTGAAGGTCAGGTGGCCGCTGTCGTTCATGCTGAAGTCCTCGACCGGGCAGGCGCTGTATTCGTCTGGGATGTCCCGTGCGCTGCCGGTGAAGATATTCGTGCGGTACCGGGTGTTCAGCAGCGTGACCTGTGCGTTCCGGCTGATCAGGTCGTAGAAGCTTTCGAGTGTGATCACTGCGTCCACCTCCTTACATGCTTATGAGCGTTACGCTCATGTCTGCGTTGAGGCGGGTTGTGTACCGGTGTTCGTTGCCTTTCCTGTCTCGGCTGATCACGCGGATGTCGCCTTCGTAGGAGCGGTACATCCTGTTGAGCGTTTCGCCTTCGGGGAGCTGGGCTTTGACCTGCTTGATCTGTTTCTCTGTCATGGTGGGCTTGTCTCCTTTGTTTTTGGTAGGACAATTAAGCCAGAGAAGAACGGGAAAGTCCAGACCAAAAACGCGGAATTAGCAGAAAGAACACAACTAAAAAGCGACCGCAGACCCATGTTCTGCGACGCTGCTGCTGTCCTTATTTGAGTTTCTTTAGCGCCTCGATCGTACCGTCCGCGAAGAGTTTTTCGATGTGCTCGACCGCCTGCTGTTCTGTCCATCCGCTGTTCTCTGTGTAGTAGGTCATGAGCACCTTGATCCCTTCGGGGCGGGTACCTGTCTTTTCGCAGAGGGCGTCGAGCTTCGGGGGCAGGCCGTGCTGCGTTGCGTTTAGCTTTTCGACCGCTGCCGCCGCCGCGCGTTCGGCTCTGCCTGCGAAGACCTGTGCGATCTCTGCTTTCTCGAAGGCATCGAACTCCGCTTCGGTCATGTCTTCGCCCGCCAATGCCCACAGCGCTTCGTGCGCCTGCATCGCGCACCGTGCTGCCATTCTGGCCTGATCCGCGAGCCGCCATGCTGCGCTGCATTGACCTTCGCTCGCTTTCCGGATGGCCGCCGTGCTGAATCGCTCGGCTGCCGCTGCTTCGTATTTGCAGGCGTCCGCTGCTTCTTTTCTGGTTTCGTACATCGTGTCCGCCTCCTTACATCTCGAATCCGGCGCATCTTACGATCTCGCCAATGGCGTTGAATGCCCGCTTCGGGCTTGAGTAGTCACGGGGCTTGTCTTCGCGTCTGCCGTCGCGGATGATCCTGACCAGCGGGATACCGTAACTCATGCTGATCTTGATTTCCAGCGTGCTTTCGCTTTCGCCGTACCACACGACCTGCGTTTTCTTCGTCCAGCGCCGAGTGAAGATCTGCCGCCCGTCGTAGGTGAGCTCGCCTTCGTAGTTGAAGCCATGCTGCGCGACCAGCGCCTGCATGTCTTTCGTTGCCTTTTCCAGTGTCATGGTGGGTGCCTCCCTTGTTTATGGTAAGGGTATTAAGCCAGAAAGAAACGAGGAAGTCCAGACGCAAAACCGAAAAGCAGAAGAATTAGCAATTAAAACATATCCGTTGTGACCGGCTGTTTTTTTCCTCCGCGCACAAGCTCGGCGTGATCCGCGCCGGTGAATTTCAGCCAGCGTTTGATAATCACGTCCGCGTACTTCGGGTCGAGCTCCATCATGTAACACGATCTGTCGAGCTGCTCGCAGGTGATGAGGGTCGAGCCGCTGCCGCCGAAGGTATCGAGTACGATGTCGCCCTGCCGCGAGCTATTTTTGATGAGCCGCGCCAAGAGCTTCAACGGCTTCATCGTCGGGTGATCCGCGTTTCGGGCGGGCTTGTTTTCGTCGATCACAGTCGTCGAGACCTTGTCCGAGAAGATTTCCCGCAGCAGATCGCGCATTTCTTCCTTCTTCAGCTTATTGATATCAATGCGCTTGTCCTCGATCACCGTTGCCTGCGTCCGGTCGTCCACGAAGTAGTGGGAGCCGCCGTCTGTCCAGCCGTAAATGCAAGCTTCGTGCTTCCACTGGTAATCTTGGTGTCCCATCGTGAATGCGTTCTTATTCCACACCAGCATCTGGCGCACCTTGCCGAGTGCCTCGTTCGTCGCTCTGCGGAATGCGCCGCCGACCGTCTCGGCGTGCCAGATATAGAACGGAGTGCCGGGTTTCATGACCTCATGCATTCGGCTGAATGCTGCGATCAGGAACGCAAGAAACTGTTCCTCCGGCATATCGTCGTTCTGGATCGTTAGTCCGTTGCTGCCTTCATATGCCACGTTGTATGGCGGATCCGTTACCACGAGGTCGGCCTGCTTGCCGTCCATGAGTGCTGCGATGTCCTTTTTCTCGGTGCTATCCCCACAGTAGAGGACATGCCTGCCGAGTAGCCAGCGGTCGCCGAGCTGTGAGAATGGCTCCGTGCCTTCCGGCGCTGCCTCCGGGGGATCGTCTTCCACGATCTCGCTCTGATCGTCGAACAGTTCGCTCATCTCGCTGACGTCGAAGCCGGTAAGGGTGGCATCGAAGCCGCTCTCATCCAGATCACGCAGCAATGCAGTCAGGAGCGGAACGTCCCACGCGCCGCTGATTTTATTCAGCGCCACGTTCAGGGCTTTTTCCTTCTGTTCGTCGATGTCGAGCACGACGCAGTCCACCTCGGTGTAGCCGAGGTGCTGCAGCACCTTGAGCCGCTGGTGCCCGCCGATGACCACACCAGTTCGCTTGTTCCATATGATCGGCTCGACGTAACCGAATTCGGTTATGCTGCGCTTCAGCTTCTCGAACTCAGGGTCACCGGGCTGCAGGTCTTTTCTGGGATTGTACTTCGCGGGGAGCAGTTTCTCCACGCTGATCTTTTCAATGTTCATACCAAACCCCATTCTGCGAACTTCTCAAATCCGCCGATCCTGCGGATGTAGTCGCGGGCGATGCGGACGATCTCTGTGTAGGGTCTGCCGTCCACGGTATCGTCGCCAATCGCGCAGCAGAGCTCAACCGGCACTTCGTCCCGCTGGGCTTTGAGCCATGCGTAGATGTTCACGCTGACATCTGCCTTCGAGAGGTCTTTCCCATGAAGGCCTCCGCCCGTAATACTGTCTGCCATATCGCTGCCGAGCTTTCGGTTGGTCGCGCCGGTGTCCACATCGATGCCGCCAGTCCAGTCGCCGAGCGGGTTGATCTCCGCGCCGGGGAACTGATCTTGCAGGTCTTCGGTGTTCGCGCAGCTTTGACAGATGATGAGCCGGTCACTGTCGAGAATGTATTTACCATCCGAGGGGTATCGTGCGAAGATTTCTCTTGCGATCTCTGCCAGCGCACGCTGTTCGTCCGTGACGGGGACGCCTCGGAAGATGCCGTTGTCGCCGCAGCGCACGGCATTCGCCTGATTTCTTGCGAGAATGGGATCCTGTGCGACCTCATGGTAGTTTACGACCACGTCGCCCGCGATCCGCGAGACTGCTTCCAGAATATCCGTTGCTGAGATATGCACGGAGGACTCCGCCGCGATATTGCACATGCCGTGCCCGATCAGCACCTCTACGGCTATCTTCGGGTTTGCGCTTTCGTTATATGCCAGATCCACGATCGCACCTGCGATCCGATCTGCGATTTTGTCCGGGTGCGCCGGATTCACTTTTTCAAACATTGTCTTCCTCCTCCAGCATGAAGTTTTCGTAGGGCGCGCCCATGTATTCCAGTACCTCGCGCATGCCGAGCCCGCCCTTGTCCCACGGCTTCATGCAGTAGCGCCACAACTGTGGGTGCGTCCGCTGCAGCCGCTGGAAGCGGTTCGGCTCGCTGTCGAGGTGAACGCCGAACATGCAGAAGATGCAGCCCGTCCGAACGTAGCCCATATCGTAAATCTTGCAGTACGGAATATCGTAGGTGCGGATGTATTCCCAGATGTCCGCGTCAGTCCAGAACGAGAGAGGTGCCGACGTCGCCTTCTTGTTATCGTAGGCGTTGCAGCCGTATCGGAGCCAGTTACTTGTCCGCAGCGATGACTCGCACGCCATTGTGCCCACGATCGGCACTCGTCCGGTCTCCTTTGCATACTTGGCAATGGGCTTCTTTTTCATCTCATTGCAGCAGCCTGCGCCAATGTCAAAAGGCGCGTTCAACATGAATTTCCACCGCTCCGAAATCTTGAAGCGGGAGGGCTGGCCGTTGGTGCGTATACCGTAAAAGTATTTCTGGATATCGCGTGTGTTCTTCTGGCCGAGGCGAATCCGGTGTATCCATTCAGCCTGCTCCTTCGAGATACAGGGATATCCGCATTTCTCGATGACCTTGCGGAACGTGAGCTCCGGCCTTACCCAGACCACGTTATCCTTGGTCTTCACGAATTTGCGGATCTCCGGGAACTCCAATCCCGTATCGCTGTACACGGCGACGATGTTCGGGTACATCCTGCGGCAGATATCCAGCAGTACCGTGCTGTCCTTGCCGCCGCTGAATGAAACGTACACGCCGTCTTCGCCCCAGTATTCCACCCAGTCCCGTATCCGGCGCTGCGTCATCCGCACCTTGATCTCCAGCGGAAGGGATTGCATCTGATACAGGTCTGAAATAGTGTGGCGGTCATTCTGCGTCGGCATGGCTGGTGATCCTCTCTGCCTTCTGGCCGGTGAACTGCTCCCAGCGCTTGACGGCGAGGTCGCAGTATTCCGGGCTTTTCTCCATTGCGTAGCATACGCGCTCCAGCTGCTCACAGGCGATAATCGTTGTACCGCTGCCGCTGAACGGCTCCAGAACAATGTCGCTGCGATCAGAGTGCATTTTGATGCAGCGCCACGGCAGCTCCACCGGGTACATTGCCGGGTGATCCTTGTTCGCGCGTACCGTGTTCATCTCCCAGATGCCTGCGTAACCCCAGTTCTTGCGTTCCTCTTTGGTGAGGCGCTTGACGAAGCGGTATGCGTGACCGGCGTATGCCGACAGCCACATGTATTCCTGATCGTTGTACTCCACATCGCCATTTTTGCTGAACGCGGAGATGTATTCGTACTGCTGCACCGGCTTGTTTGTCACGAGGTGGTAAGGGCCGACGCCGTAGTTCTGTCCCTGCTTTTTCCAGATGCGAATCCAGATTGGGCGGAAGCCCTGCTCCGCGAAAAGCTGGGAGGAGTAGAAGTTTGTCGGCTCGATGAACTGTGTACCGGTGGCGTAGAGGTCGCCGAGGTTCCAGCAGACGATTCCGGCATAACGTGTCAGGTTCTTGACCACCGGGCGCATGGTTTCAAACCACGGCTCGATGCCTTTGCTTTCGTAATCCTTGCCGACGCCATACGGCGGGGACGTGACCGTCATCTGCGCTTTGTTGCCGTTCATGAGCTTGGCGAAATCCACCTCCGAAGTGGAATCACCGCACATGAGTCGATGCACCCCCAGCTTCCAAATGTCACCGGTCTTAGTGACCGCACCCTTCGCCTTGATTTTTTCGGCTTCTCCGTCAACGTCGAAATCATCCTGCACCGCTTCCTTGGAGTAGAAAGCATTCAGGAGCTCATCGACCTCGGCGGCATCGAAACCTGTGAGGGTGACATCGAACTCGCTGCCGTCGAACTCCGTGAGCAACGCGGCTAGCTTATCTTTGTCCCATTCACCCTGAATCTTATTGAGCGCCACATTCAGCGCCTTTTCGCGCATCGGGTCGAGATCCACTACGACGCAGTCAATCTCTGTGATCCCAAGATCACGCATGACCGTCAGCCGCTGGTGGCCGCCGACCACGTTGCCGGTCTGTTTATTCCAGATGACCGGCTCCACATAACCGAATTCCGTAATGCTGCGCTTGAGCTTTTCGTATTCCGCGTCACCGGGCTTGAGAGCCCGACGCGGGTTGTATTCCGCAGCTTTCAGCTTTGCCACGGGGATTTTGTCTATCTGCATGTGTATCTCCTTATCCGAGCAGCCGCTCCATCAGATCGTCGTTCGGGTTGCTGCTACCGATGGGCGTTTCGCAGTTGTCCTTCACGATCTGGTAGATCTGCAGCCATAATACGTTTGCCTGCTTTAAAAACGAAATGCCCATATTCACATACGGGCTGGCGATCGGCAGTTGTGTGGTCGGGTGCTTGGCAAGCAATCCATATTGGTTGATGCCTTCCTCACACTGGATCCAACGCTGCATGTACAGCGCATACTGCTCAATCAGTTCTTTCTTGACGTAGATGGCGCACCCGCGCTCATTGAGCCAGCGCCACGTGTCTTCGTAAATCTGCGGTGCAAGGTTTTGCTGCGAGTTTTTTGTGACCTGCTTCAGGTATTCGGCGACCGGCGGCATGTCCTCACCATGCATATCCGTCTTCTGAATTTCAAACTGCAGCTTCGTCAGCGGTGCCTTGCCGGGGTTTCCATCCATAATTTTCTCAGATAGCGCTTTCTTCTTGCGCCCTGCGCCGGGGCGAGCACCGCCATGTCCATTTGCCATGTGCGCTACCTCCATTTCGTTTGATTTCTTGAAATCGCGGGGGCTATACCCATCTTGATTTCCCGATTTTTCGCGCGTGACCCCGCGCCGTTGTCCGCGTAATCAAGTTTTCAAGATTTTGCTCCCCCTACCGATCACCAAGGTCGTGGTGAATCTTGTTATGACAGCTCTGGCATAGCGACATTAGGTTGTCCTCTGCGTGAGTTCCGCCACGACTGATCGGCACGATATGGTGAACTTCTTCTACCGGTGTGATCCGACCTTCTTTAAGGCACTGTTCACACAGCGGATGGAATGCTACATATCTGGCGCGGATCCGGTGCCACGCTCTTCCGTATTTACTCGCGGTATGTGGTGACCGCTCATATCGATCATACTGCTGCCTTGCGTATTTCCTGTGCTGCTCACAATATTGCCCGTCTGTCAGGTTAGGGCATCCGGGGTAAGTGCACGGCCTCTTAGGTTTACGCGGCATAGTCTCACTTCCTCTTGCGGAAGTGCTCTCGCAGCCAGTATTTGAGGACATACCAACACTGCTCTAAAGTGCCGACTTTCCTATATGACATTGATCTGCTCCTTCCGTCTGTATTGGCGTATATAAGAAAAGCCCACGCGGGGTGTCCCGTGTGAGCTCTCTATGTTCTTCGCCTATTATAATGATACCGCTTTTCCTGACTGACTTTAACTGACATCGACTGACATCACATGACATCTTTCAATCGATTATCGAGTTCCTCGACCGCTGCTTTGTGCAGCCGGTAAATGTGTCTTTCGCAAAAGCCCATCTCTGCCGCGATATCGTCCCACGGCGTTTCCTGCACATACCGCAGAATTAGGAGCCTCGATAAGTCATCATTTTCTAAGAGGTCGATTTTAGCAATCAGGGCTTTGCGCTCTTCAGCGAGCTTTGTGATCTCCATCTCCAAATCGACCTTCCTGCAGATGGCGCTTGCCATAGGCGAAGAGTCAGAGCGTGGATTATGCGGCATGCCGGTCAAGCGGGCGGAGGTGTTCTCCGCCTGCTCGATCAGTGCGTCGATTTTTGTTCTCCGATAATTGATCGCTTTTCGGATTTTGATAATGCGTTCCAAAAGAGCCTTCGCCGTCATATCTCAGCCCTCGCAAGATAGTCGAGCAGGTAATCCGGGTCTGCATCCGTCAGGAAGTGAAACCATTCGGAGTGAAAGAACCGCTCGACATCATTTTTCTCGTTTCTAGCCGTTTCGTATCTCGGATTACGTCGAAGCTGTCGCAGCGCTTTCCGGTAATCCTTAGCGGCCTGTACGATAATGGCGTTTGCCAGAGTTCTATAGGGATCATCCATCATACAGTGCCTCCTTCTTTGATATGACCGCCTGCACATCCTCAACGCTATAAACGACTACTGCTGTTCCACCAGCTTTTCGGATCTGGTCAATGGTAGCCGCTTGTAGCTTTGTCGGGGTATTTCTGCCGACCTTGGCTTCCAGTGCAATGAAGCGTCCCTTGTGACAGACGATGATATCGGGAATGCCAGCAGTACCATATTGCCCACCGTGCTCCTTCCAAAAGAAGCACTCCGGCACCGTGGCAAGGTATTTGCGTATTTTCTGAATCAATGCTGCTTCATTCATCTGCGTTCCTCCAGCCGCTGAGGTATGAACCATACTGACTGCTTTTTCTGTTCTTTTTCTATATTTCTTCTCACATACGGCTTTATAGGAAAAAGAATCAGGAAGAATCGTACCTCAGTCATAGCCTCGATGCGACACCGCGAATGGATAGCCCGATCCATTCCACGGCTCCTGTGCTTGCGGAACGCTTCTTTTCAAAGCCCATTTCCAGAAGCTTCTGGCTGAACGGGCGCTGGGAAAGTGCATATTCGCCGTTGTCTTTGCACCACTCGTCATAGGAAGAACGCAGCATTTTGTTCGATACACGGACACCTTCCCGTGCCTCACAGCATTCCTCAAAGAACGTTGCGAATGAGTCCATTTCCGTCCGGTACTCCGTTGTCGCCCTTTTGACACTGGGCGGATCCTGTATACCTTCGCGTTGCCAGAGGAGGCACCCTTTAACCGCCCAAGCAAGAATACCGGGCATCTCCTTTGCCATAATCTTATCGGCAAAGTGTTTGTCGCGGTTTGCCTCCGTGAACGTGTTCTCGAAGGGCATGAGCTTGATCCTGCGCCAGATCGAATGGGTCGTATCACGGATGATCGGCTTATGGTTCGCCGCCAGAAACACCTTGAACTGCGGGACGTACTCGAAGTATTCGCCGTAGAGGAAGCGCGTCACCAGCTTGTCACCGCCGGTCATGGATTTGATCAGGGATTCGGCAAGCCGCTTATTTTCTTCCATCTCAATAGCCGTAACAAACCGCGCACCCTTGAGGCGAGCAATATCGTTATTTACGCTTTCGTTCTTTTTCTGCATGAACGCATCGCTCGACGCACTCTGGGCGTAGGTATTCATCACAGCCGAGAAGATATTGAGAAATGTGCTTTTTCCGTTGCTGCCGGTTCCGTAAAGCATGAACATCGCCTGCTCGGATGTATCGCCGGTCAGCGCATAGCCGAGAGCCTTCTGCATGTACCGGATTGTGTCGGCATCACCCTTTGTGATCGTCTCCAACAGCGTATCCCATAACGGAGTAGCGCAATTCTCATCGAAGGAGGCACTGCAGATGCGTGTGATGTAGTCCGCCTTGTTAAATGGCTGCAGTTTTCCGGTCTTCAGGTTGATCGTACCGTTCTGGCAGTTGAGCAGCCACGGGTTCGCATCCCAGTGGTCAGGCGCAATCGCCAGATCCTTCATGCCTGCCGCCAGCGTAATGAGAAGTTTGATCTTGTTGCCGCTTTCGCTACGCATGGCATGCTGGATCAATGCTTTTCGCTGATCGCCTGCGGGAAGCATATCCGCGTAAGTGTAAATGCTGCGTACACACTGAATCGCATATTCTACGATCGTGCCTTCGTCCTGCTCCCAGAACTTTCCATTCCAGATAAACCATTTCTTATATACAGAGCAGTATTTGACCTCATCTTTGAACATCGCCACAAAGCGTTCCGCGTTTCCGACGTCGGTCAGCTTGTACTCCGGCTCCGCATCATCCGGTTCATAACGAGTGATGCTTTTGGCGATTGCCACGATCGTCTCATCGTCAAGGGGCGGATCGAGACGATCTTTGTTTTCAGCGCGGAGTGTAGCGATGATGCCGTCCTCACCGATGCCTTTACGGCGAAGTGCTCCGGCAAGAGAGGCCAAGTGATTGTTTCTGCCGCCTTCTTTGATCTTCTTGCGGGGCTGCTTGTCCGCAGCCTTTTTCTTTTGGGTAAGCTTAGTGCCAACCTTGCGAATCTCATCTACCAGCCAGCTCGGCATTTCCGCCGCTTCACACTCAAAAGGAGAGAGGCCGCTGTCCCACGCATATCGGTTGCCGCTCTGGTGCATGCTGGGTGCTGCAACGATCAATCCACCTTGTGTGCGTACATCAAGGCCGTCACGGAATCCAACCACATTTTTGAGTGCCAGTTCTTCTGTGTATTTGAAAATGTAGTGTTTACCGCCACTACCGGTCGTTGCCGTGATCGTCTTCGGCAATGCACCGTACTCTGTGACCAGATCCGTGAGACTCTTATCTCCATCATGTCGAGTGTCAACGTCCAGCGCTACCAGACCGCTCTTTTCACCCATGGGAATACCAATGTTGGCAAGGGGCGTCTGATTCCACCATCCAGTGATCCTGGCGACATCCGTTGTCGCTTCGTCACTCCAATTCTTAATGCGGGGGTGTTTGCCCTTGGCCTGACATATATCGCCAAGCCTGCAGGAGCATGTGCCATCCTGCTTGAGCCAGTGGAGCGGGAAAACGGGAATGCCTGCTTTTGCGTATCGCAGGGCTTCATCTATCATCTTCATGGATTTCCTCCAGTCTTTCGCTATAATATCGGATGCGCTTCTTCAGTCGATGGGCTTCGTGGATCTCTGACTGCATGCCGGATGAGTGCTCTGTCCCGAACACCCACACTTCCTCGCACAGCGCCAGCAGCGCTTGTCCGAAGAGCAGTCCAAGTTCGCGCTGTTCTGGGTCGCCGTCATCCAGAATCTGCGGGTACAGCAGGTGACTGACCACGGGGAGGCGCTTTTTCTCTATGGCGAAGCGGGCGTATCGGATCGCCGCTGCCGTGTTTCCTTCAATGTCCCCAGCGTACTTCGAGACGACGTACACCTTGGGTCGCGCCTTGATCTCGGAGTGCTTGCGGTAGATGCGGCGCTGGTTCTGGCGGTATTCCTTCATAATCGTCGCCATCGCTGCGCCTGCCGTGGGATCGGTGTAACCTTCCTTGTTCTTATACATGGGGCACCTCCAGCTCATGCAGCTTGCCGAAGCAGATGCCGTGTTCGCCCTCGGCGACGATCGGGATATCAAAGGCCGCAAAGGGCTGCCGCTCCATCGCCGTGCGAATGATGCGGATCGCTTCGTCTTCGTGCCCGTCATCTACCTCGAAAAGCAGCTCATCGTGAATCTGCAGGATCGGACGGATATACGGCTTGTCCGCGAGCTCTCTGATCAGCTCCGCCATCGCCAGCTTCAGGATCTCCGCTGCGGTGCCCTGAATCGGCGTATTCATGCTACATCGTTCAGCAAAACTCCGCTTGCCCCAGTCGGCGCGGTTATTGATGTTCGGGAGATAGCGCCTTCTGCCGAAGGACGTCTCGCTGTACCTATTGATCCGAGCCGCTCTGACCGTCTCTTCCTGCCATTCAGACAAGCGAGGATAACCGGTCTTCAGGTTAGCAATGATACGGGCGCACTGATCCTCGGTCTTTTCGAGCCCCGCCTTGAACTTGAGTGTTCGCTGCAGACCGCGCGGAAACAGACCGTAGAACGTGCCGAAGTTCACGTTTTTGGCGATCGTCCGGCGCTCTTTGTAATCTGGATCGTCCTTGTCCTGCGCCTCATCGACGCTGATCCCGAAAATGACCGATGTGGTGCTGGCGTGGATGTCGCCACCGCTGCGGTACGTTTCCATCATTCGTGGGTCGCGGCAGTAGAACGCGCCGACGCGCAGCTCGATCTGCGAGAAGTCGAAATCGAGGAAGGACGTGCCCTCCGGCGCGACCACGAACTGCCTGACGCCGATCGGGTCAGAACCCTTGCGGGGCATATTCTGCAGATTGGGTCTGCGGGATGCAAAACGTCCCGTGTCGGTTCCCATCGGCAGAAGGTCGGGGTGTATTCTACCGGTCGCCGGATTTATCCATTTGAGGTATCCATCGATGTAGGTGCTCTTGATCTTTGCCCACTTACGGAATTCCTGTACGGTATCGAAGAAGGAAACCATCTCAGGGCGGTGCTTTTTGCAATATGCACGAAGCAACTGCATAGCCTCATCGTCCGCTGCCTCGGCATATTTGGTTGTGGTCTTCAGGACGGGCAGGTTTTCTGTCTTATACAGATAGTCCTTGAATGCCTGCGTTCCACAGTTCTCTCCGATATCCACATTGCCGATGACCGCCTGCAGCTTTGCTCGAAGATCCACAAGGTGTGCTTCGGCCTCCGCCTTCTTTTCCTCCATGAGGTCGGTATCGAACAGGACGCCGTTATACTTCATCATGCCGGTGAAAACGGCGGTTGGGCTTTCGATCTTTTCACAGATCAGGCGGTGCTTCGGGATGTTGTTCTCAAACCATTCGTTGAACGTGTAGTAAAGCTGCAATGCCCAGTCGCTATCCGCACAGGCGTACCGGCAGGTGTCCCATGCATCTGGGTCGAGCTCATCAAAACTGTGCTCGCCAACCACATCCTCAAATTTCGGGAGTTCAACGCCATACAGATACGGGACAAGGGTTTTAAGTCCGCTGTCACCGAGATCGCGGTACTCAAAATCATTTTTCAACGTAAGTTGTGATGCAACGATCGTGTCGTACACGGGCTCCTGCAACACGATCCCGTCTTTATACAGGAACATTGCCTCAAACGCCATGTTGTGTGCGATTTTGACTGTTTTCGGATTCTGAAATACGCGCTGCCGCAGGAATGCCATAACAGAAGGAATACTGGCGTTCTTACCGACGCGATGCCTGAGCGGGATGTATCTGCCTGTGCCTGCCTTCACGGAAAGTGACACGCCGGTGATGTCTGCCTTATGTGCATCCAATGCCGCTTTGCCGTCACTGCGATATTTCTCCGTGGGCGAAGTCTCGAAGTCAAAGGAAACTACACCAGCGCTGCCGATATATTCTTCAATTTCCGCAATATTGCGGATCGTCTTATAATCATTCATAGTCTGCACCTCAAATCGTGCAGCCGTGAGCTCCGTGAATAGGCGCTCACGGCTGCTTTATCCTTATTCCGCTGCAGTCTCGGTTTCGGCGACGGAAACCTTGCCTGCGATGAGCTTGACCTGCTCGGTCATGGATGCGATGTTCTTCTTTTCCTCCGGGGAAAGAGGTCGATCCACAGAGCAGATCACCTGACTGTAATTGATGCCGGTGCTATTCTGCGCACGCTTCAGGGAGAACTTTGTCACTACATGATTGGCCTTCATACCACGGGTCACAAGGCGGGTGACATATTTCGTGAATTCCGCCAGCGACCCGGTGGGTAGCGTCATGATGATCGGGAGCATTTCGCCTTCGCGTAGGAGGTACATACGGCGCTTCTGTTTGCAAGCCATGCCGCCGTTTTCGCCGCTGCCAAACTTGGCATACGGGCAGGTCTTGCATTCTTTGCATTCGCCGGTCTCGGCAACGACGCCAAGCTTTCCGTCTAAGCTGGAGCAGTCGGGAGGATTGTTGCCACCGGTGAATTTTTCTTTATAGTAACTGTTGATCGGGTGATGATACAGAATGACGGCGCTAAAGTCTTTGGCGCTGTCGGGGCTGTTCGGATCGTCGCCGGGTACCTCATAGGCGAGCCCACCGCCTGCGGGAATCTTGATGCGCTCAAAGCTGGGGCGCAAACCGTCCAGCTCTTCACTAAACAACTCGGCGAGATTTACGGTTTCGGTAAGATAACCGGTATTCTGATCGGTGGTAGCAATTGCAGTGGTGTTCTTTGTGTTCATGGTGTTTATCTCCTTTTTATTTCTTAGATTTGGATACGCGGATGCTCGGCTGCTCGAACACCTGAATCACACCTTCGAGCCAGTCGGGGAGCACATCATCGTTGTTGGCCTTGAGCTCTTTGACCGTAGCGCCAAGCGTCATGGTGTTGATGGTGAACAGATAGTCGAAGCCATGTGCTCGCATCCGTCGGTACAGTTCTTCCTTTTCTTCCGGTACCGCGCCGGGGAATTCACGAATTACAAGGGAGAAGCGGGATCCGTTGCGGTCGAAGCCGGTGCATTCTTCATCCGTCATCAGCTGAATCAGCTCGGCCTCCACAGAATCGATGCGTTCCTGTACATCTTTGAGCTTTGCCTGAAGGTCAGATTTCTCGTCGCGCAGCGCCTTCAGGGTATCCGCCGCAGCGAGCATGCTTTTTTCGTTCATATCGTTATCCTCCAATGATTTTTTTGTAGTCGTCGACGAGTAGCTTGGAGACATCGGCCTTCTGCTTGAGCGCACTCATGACTTTTTCGTCAATGGTGTCTTTGCAGACAAGGTGAATGTAAACGCCGCGCTTCGTCTGCCCGATCCGGCGCACACGCGCCATGGATTGCTGGTAGTTGGCATAGCTGAAATCCAGCGAGTAGTACACGCAGACGCTGCCTGCTGTGAGGGTGAGCCCCATGCCGGTGGTCTGTAACTGCCCGACAAACACCTTGGTGTCGGGATCGGTCTGGAAGGCGGAAACCTGCTCGGCGCGATCCTTCACGTCACCTTTGATCAGGGCATACCCGATGTTCTTCTTGCGGAGCATACGGGCGATCGCATCGATCTCCGGCACGAAGCGGGCGAACACGATGACTTTTTTGCCTTCCTCCATGCAGCTGTCGATCACGTCTTCGAGGGCGTCGAGCTTCGCCGTCGATAGCTGCTGGGCGTCATCACCGTCATCATTGCGGACGAATCCGCCTGTGATCTGTGAGAGGCGCAGAAGCTGGGTCAACACGTTGCGGGTCGTGATTTCGCCGTTCATGAGCTCGGCGAAGCTGTCCTTTTCGATGCCGTCATAGACCTTCTGGGCATTTTGCTCCAGCTTTACCGGTCGCACTTCCTCCACGAATTCCGGCAGATCGACCGCTTCGTCGATGCGGATTCGGTATGCGATGGAATGTGCCTTTTCGACCAGCTCTGCCAGATGCTTGTACCCGACGATCTGGTGATTCTGGAATCCGCCGAGGATGGCGTAGTAGGCGCGGAAGCTGTAGAAGCTGCCGCCAAAAATGCCTTCATCCAGAAACTTGTACTGGCTAAAAAAGTCTAGCGGGCTGTTTGTGATGGGTGTGCCTGTTAGAATCAGGTTATAGCTGCTGATCTTACCAAGCCGGTGCAGTGCCTTCGAGCACTTTGCCTGCGGATTCTTGATTTTGCTGCTTTCGTCACACACGATCATGTCTGGGTGCCAGCGAGTGAGTTCCGCCTCCAGCCTCCAGCAACTTTCGTAGTTGACTACAATGATCTGAAGACCATTGCCGATCATGTATCGGATGGTATCGGCCTTCTTCGCGCTGGTTCCATCGAGCACAGCCAGTTGATAAGGGAAATCCGCGAATTTTTCAAACTCTTGCTCCCAGACATCCACGATAGATTTCGGGCAGACCACCAGCATTTGAGTGATCTTGTGCCTGAGGTGGAGCGTACCCGCCAGGGCGATGGTGGTAATCGTCTTGCCGGTGCCCATGTCCATGAGAAAAGCACAGCCTTTACTTGTCATCGGAATCACCGCCTTCCATCTGCTCTATGGCAAGCGCCATGTGAAGCTGTCGATGTTGCCTGTCAGGCATGACTAGCAAATTCTCCGGACTGTTGTCGGAGGCATCGCCGTTCATGTGATGGACTACTTCGCCGTGCTCCAGCGGTCTGCCGATGTATGCCTCCGCTGCGGCACGCGCCTTCTTTGAGTTGGCTTTGCCGCGATCGGCGATATGGCAGTAAGGATTACGCTGGCGATTGAGATCCGTGAGATGAGCTGCCTTATGGCCACGGGCAAGTTTGGCGAAATCCACATTCTCGCTCATCCATAAATTGCGGTGCTCTACAGAGCAGAAATTCTTTCTGCTTGGCTTTTTCCGCTCGATGGCCTTCCCGCAGACCACACAATGCACGATCATGCTGTACCTCCGATCCCGAAGGTGCGTAGGGCAAAGTTATATGCTCTGATCTGATGCTGATAAGGTGTTGCCTTGATCGGCATCGGAATGAGCGGGACTTCGTCGCCTGCGTCCTGCGTCTTAATATCCGGCGAAAGCGTATCGTCGAGGGATGCACCGAGCAGCTGCAGCAGTGCTACATTTTCCTTGGAATAGGGCACCACCCATGCCTTGTCATCTGGATCATAAAATCTTCCATCGATTTCTTTGATGCTCTCTTTCGCCAGAAATGCGTCGTATATGCGAATGTGATTGCCGTCTCTTATTGCATTCAATGATTTTTCTCCTTCACGTTTGGTTTAGCGAAGGCGGAAAGAATACGCTGCATCGTTTCCTGCTGATCCGGCTGCAGTCCGGGGAGGAGGGAGCGAAGCAAAGCCTCCTGATCGTCGTTTAAGTACCGGCGAGTGACGTACCATCCGTCCATGGCGCGGACACCGCCCGCTGCGCCTTGTACTGTGACAATGGGGTAAGAACATGAGAGTACGAGAATGTCGCGCTCGATCGTCCTTCTGCTGACACCGAATTCAGACGCCAAATTCTCAATGCGCTCTGTTCTTCGATCGCTGATTGCCTCCAGCACTTGCTGTCTGCGCTCAATCGCGCTCTGCATGTTCTCACCTCCTTCCGTCCTTCGTTGTCTTTATTTTCAGAGATAAACCCGACACCTAATGTCGTGTTCAAAAGGGTTTTTAAAATAATCTTCTTTTTTCTCAGTAGAAATGAAAAATGCCCGCTGCAGCAGGATTGCTCCTACCGCAGCGGGCATAAAAAGACCGGCAGATAGAATTATCCTTCAGGATTTCTATCTGCCGGAAGCCTATTGATCTGTGTCAATTTCGATCCCATAACAGATTTTACTGTCGTGTCGGTACCCCTAACGGTTCTGGCCGAGTCCGGTGCTCATGGCGCAACAGCAGTCTTATTTGTTTTCATTGTGGTTGCTGATGTACGTTGTACCAGCTCTACCATGACCTTTGCGTCCTGATCAACGACCACACGCAAAGGGCTTCCGCATTTCGGACAATTTAGCTCCATACCATCACAGCGCTTCGATCTGCCGATCGGCTTGCTACACTTTGGACAGCAGGCATACAAAAGCGTGTCTAATTCGCCCATCCGACTTCCTCCTTGCTTCCTGTGGTACGCGCGGGCATTTATACGGCCTCCGGGGCAACGTACTGCGCAAGCTGTCCCATTTTAATAAGAGGGATCCGCACAGTGTGCTTACGGGCGTATTCGCCATCCATAACCATGGTGTGGCAATGCTCACATTCCATCCATCCGCCTGTTTCATCTAAAAACAAGCCTTTATTCAAAGTGCCACAAATCGGGCACGTAACATCGTATTGTTCCATTTCAGTTCCTCCGATCAACCTAAATCTGTGATTTCAATGGAGTAGATATCCTCAAAATATATCTGCTTACCATCCAGTTTGAGCCAACGGAACGTACAGCTCACGTCCGTGATCCTGCCGCATTTGGTGACGTCGTGAAAGGCGCAGTAGCAGTCAATTTCAACTTTCATACCGCGCCGAAGCTTCAGGAAAATCCGCGAGTTGTGTTCTGCCTGCTCTTCAGAAATATCATGGCGCTCTACGCGCAGGTGCCGTTCTTCACGATCCCGCAACGCCTCCTGTAAGCCCTTCATTGCATCAAACGGGCTGAATATTTTAGCTCTTTCTGATCTTGTCATCATATCCTGCTCGATGCCCTCCTATAAAACCGTTCCGTTCACGCTGCGTACCCTCCGGCATATAGTTGATGCCGCGGAGAACGGCGTTTTTGCCATAGCGCTGCCGAATATCCAAAACGGTCTGCTGAACAATTCGCTCCCGCTCGACGGCATCAAAGTTCGTGAACAAGTTGTAGCCTTCGCAGCCTTCATCGCATACATCCTCAAATGTGATGCCGAGCCGTCTGATTTTGGTACAGTGATCTGTGGTTTTGTCGTATACCCGCAGTGCCGCCTCCACGAGGAAGGAGGCGAGGGCGGTTGTCACATCCAGCTTTGCCATACCCTTGGTGGGCGCAAGCTCATCATGAGTATAGCCGACAAAGATACCGACCTTGCTGGTGATAACTTTCCGCCGCATAAGCTCGGCAGCTCCATTGAGTGCCATCTCATGCATGACTGTCCGGGCTTCCTGAAAGGTGTAATCCCGAGGCAGAATCTGCGAGAACGATACGGATTTTGATTTGCTCTTGTTTGCTTTGATGTCAGAAATCAAGCACGGCTCACGTCCTCACGCATGGTCTATAAGCAGTTCTGCATTCTTGCCGAATACTTTGTACATGAGCCCTGTGTCCATCTGGGTCACGCCGCGCATATCGAAAACGCCATAGCGTTCCAGCCGTCGTGCTGTTCCACCTGCGACCATCCAAAAATCTGTGATCGGGCGGTGATCCCATAATGTCTGCCGGTATTTCTCTTCGTCCAGTACCCCAACGTGATCTTTGGCGTGTTTTGCTGTAATGTCCAGCGCAATCTTGGCGAGGTAGAGGTTCGTCCCGATACCCGCTGTTGCGGGAATATGAAAGCGATCTGCGATTTCATTCATCAGATGCTTGGCGAACGTCACTGCGTCCATGTGATTCGGTGCCAGATAATCGGTCACGTCGAGGAACGATTCGTCGATCGAGTACACGTGAATATCCCGTGGGTCAAAGTAATCCAAATACAGCGAGTAGATATCCGCTGCGTATTCAATGTACAAAGCCATGCGGGGCGGGGCGACCTCGTACTTGACATTGCTGGGGATCTCCGACAGCCTACAACGGTTTCTTATACCTTGTGCCTTCATCGCTGGAGTGATCGCAAGACACAAGGCATTTTTCCCGCGTGTGAGATCTGCGACGACGAGATTTGTTTCGAAGGGATTATACCCACGCTCGGCACATTCGACCGATGCGTAAAAGCTCTTCATGTCTATGCAGAAGTAAGTTCGTGTTTTTGCCATGGTGGGTACGCTCCGTTTTATCATTTGAGGTGCGGTGGAGTAGTCATAGCGCTCGCACCGCCTCAATGCTGGGGCCGCCGTCCCTTTCGATAAGGTCAGCAAATGCCTGCAGCCGCTCTTTCGAATACATGATCGTGCAGTTGATGTGCATCACCATGTCGCCGGATTCTTTTTCGACGACATGGATGTGTGCGTTGTATGCCTGTCCGACAAAGAAGTGCGCTGTTTCAACGATTTCTCCCTTGTCAGGCAGGTTTTCCGGATCAACGTCCAGATACATTTCTTCCACATCAACGTGCTCTAATACACGTTCCATCTACCCATCCCTCCGTTCACTCCAGATCCTTGAGCACTTTAACCGCAACGCCTTGAATCTCACAGTTATCAACGTAGATGTCGTCCATACGAGAATTCTCCGGGTGCAGACGGATGCGATGCTTTTTGGGTTCTGGATAAAATCTTTTGAGTGTCGCTTCATCCTCCATAAGGGCAACGACAATCTGACCTTCGTCTGCGTAGTTTTGCTGCCGAATCAGAACGAGATCGCCGTTATCGATACCTGCTTCGATCATCGAATCGCCGTAGGCGCGGAGAATGAAGAAGTTGCCTTTGCCGAATAGTGCGACAGGAAGGCGGACGTATTCCTCGATGTTTTCCTCTGCAAATTTCGGAATGCCGCAGGCAATGGTGCCGAGAACGGGGACTCGGATTGCTGCTGCCTTCGTTTTCGTAGAGGTCATCGTGCGGTAGCCGGAGTAGTCAAGAATGCCATCATCACACAGCTGGGCGATGTAGCGCTGCACCGTGGCTTTTGACGATCCGACCCCGTCTGCGACTTCCTGCATAGTGGGCGAGATACCGTTGCTGTCCGTGTAGTCACTCACGAACTTCTCGATAGCCGCCATCAGGGTCTTATCTTTGCTTCTCATGCGAAATTCCTCCTAAATGAAACCTGTGTCTCATTTACAACTAAATTATACTCACGACGGCAGAACGCGTCAAGGGGTTTGAGACAAAATTCCCGGTTTGCAGCTTTGAAGTAATGATTTCATTACGCTGCTGGCAATGATAGGCAAACGCCATGCAGTACAAACCACATGGCGCTGCCTTATGAAGTTGAGGCTCTAAGGATTATTTGGCGTTGACTTTAGACGCAGCCTCCGCAGCAGCTGCAGCCTGCTTTTTGGCCGTCCATCCACCCTTGGGCACTGGGGCATACGCCTGCTCCAACGAGTAGATAATAACTTTTTCTTCACCGAAGATAGCGCCGGGAACATTCCAGCTTTCTTCGGGTGCCCACTGCATGACCCTCCGCACCGCATTGGCTGCCGGGGCACAGCTGATCTTGATGGGGTATCGCTGTTCACCAGCGGGCTTGGAGAACTTGATCGCCTGCGGCGCATCTGCCTTGCAGGCCTTGATGGCGAACTGCTTGCCTTTCTCTTCGACGAAGAGCTGGATGTATTCCGGGTATCCCAGATCCACAAAGGTGGCAGCATTGAACTTGATCTGGTTGCCGTTCATAAAGGTGGCAACGGAGTCGGTGCGAGAGGTGATGAGCTCTACGAGCTTGAATTTTTCGAGTACGGACATATTAGTTTTCTCCTTTGACTTTAATAATTTCGATGTGATCTGCCATAGCTGGCGTTGCGGCTTCTGCCGCAGGTGTGGTCGAGTAAAAAATACGCGCGATGTCGTCTTCATCCCAATCGAGGTCGATCTGAGTGAAACCGGTAAGACAACCTTTCAGGACGATTCTCGGCTTCGTCCTGCGGCCGCGTCTTTTGCGATAGTATTTCTCGTCGATCATCTGCTGCACCCGATCCCAATCTGATTTCAGAATAATGGGTTCATGGTGCCCTTCAATGAAGTACTGCGTCTTCTGTCCCGTGTTCTTGATGGCTTTATGGCTGAACACATCCACGGTCATTGTCTTCTGGCACAGGACATTGCCGCAGTATTTTTCATTCCGAAGTATTCCGAGCACGCCGCCACTGCTCCATACCGTCTGGTTAGTAGCAGTCGGAACACCACTCCGGGTTAAGATCTCGGCGATCTGAGGGGACGAGTAGCCGTTGAGGTACATATCATAAATGATGCGTACCAGTTCGGCTTCCGCTTCGACGATCTGCCACTTTCCGTCTTCGCCCATCTCATAGCCGAGAAGTGACCACGTCGGATAAATACCCGTGCCACGTTTCCAGCGTCGGATGTACGACCATTTAAGACTTTCAGATTTGGACTCCGATTCACCCTGCGCGAACAGGCTGATCAATCCCAGATATGTCTCGGACGTAGTATCCAGCGTGTTGATCCTCTCGGTTTCAAAGTACACGGCAACCGGATGCTCCAGCTGTTTCAGCATGCGGATCGTCGAAATGCAGTCCAGAACATTACGCGCAAAGCGGGTGACCGCCTTCGTGATGATCAGGTCGATCTTACCCGCTTTGCAATCCTCGATCATTCGATTGAATTCATCCCTGTGTTTTAGGGATGTGCCGGAAATGCCGCGATCTGCATATATACCTGCAAACTGCCATTCATCGTTTCCTCGGATATAATCTGTGTAATTCTGTACCTGCAGCTCATAAGAGAGCGCCTGCGTGTCCATGTCTGTGCTGACACGGCAATAGGCGCACACGCGGAGCTTCGGCTTTTCATAGCCCTCTCGATCTGTGATAGCAGGGATTACTTGCACATCAACATGCTCTGTCAGTGACTGCCGAATTTTCTCGTTTCGCGTCTGCTTTCGCGTAGCAGGGCGCTCCTGTATAGCTCTGTCGATTTTAATCTTCTTCAAAATGCATCACCTCCCTCTGCGCCACAAATTTGATCGATTGCCGACATCGACCCTGACGCATGCGGAGGCGGCGCTACTTTATTATAGCGCTGTATATCAACAAGTGGTGTGCTTTTACCACCATATCTTGCGCTACAAGGGTAAAAAAAGAAGGGCGATCGCTCGCCCTACCTTTATTTTTCGTATGTCTTGATTATTTGCCAAAGTGCGGTTTTCTGTTCCGGTGTCAGTACTGACCATTTATCAAAGAGTTCCCGCAGTTCCGGCGTAATCTCAATCATTTCGCCCTCTGCAAAAAACTGTGCCATGGTAATGCCGAACGCCTTGCACAATGCTTCCAATGTGACCATGCTCGGAGTGTTGCCACGGCGGTAGATGTTGGATACTGTGTTCGGCGATAAGCCTGCCTCTTTGGCGATTTTGTAATCTGACCAACCGTGTTGCTCCTGCAATTCGATCAGCCTTTGACGGATGTCCACAAAACCACCTCACTTCCAGTATATATTCTATCACCACGTTTGGTGATGCCGTTAGAGCAAATGGGTGGAAGTAGTATCGTAAGTTATGGTGATATTTATACTTGAAACTTGCGTGTTCAGGCGGTAAACTATATTTGGGAAATGTGGTGATACTTATGTCAAACGAGCCTGAGCTCAGAATGCGCCGGGTATGCTTTACCGGCCACCGCCCTGAAAAACTGAATAAAAGCGAGGTTGAAATCGTAGCCTCGCTTGAACGGGAAATTCGCGCTGCTATCACAGACGGTTTCCAGACTTTCATCTCCGGTATGGCCAGAGGTGTTGACATCTGGGCTGCAGAGGTCGTCCTTCGTCTCCGGGACAATGGCTCTCCGATTCATCTGATTGCTGCAAGCCCCTATCAGGGCTTTGAACGTGCATGGTCGCCAGCATGGCAAAGTCGCTATGCTTCGGCACTGGCCGGTGCCGATATCGTCCGTTTCATTTCTCCGCAGTATGATCGTGGCTGCTTCCAACGCCGCAATGAATGGATGGTCGACCACGCCGGTCGTGTGATCGCCGTGTTCAACGGTGAGAAGGGCGGGAGGAAAAACACGATTGACTATGCAACTCGGCAGAATGTCCCCGTAATCTATATTCCATGAAACCTGCACTTACAGAAACACCTCGCAGCCGTTATGACTGCGAGGTGTTTCTCCTATTTTGCAAAATCAATAACCTCTTATTGCGCGGACTATAGAGCTTGTACTCCATCCGACTGTTTCATTCGCGGCATTCTTTACAACTGCTGAAGTGTGCGACGCTCCCCAAGGTTCCACGGCAATTATCTTTTTGTTCATGCTCTGTGCTAACTCAATCTCAATGTTAATCCATTTGCTGTATGTGGAATACACGCCTGCAAGGATAATTACGCAGCTGACCGGTTGCATCTGCCTTCGAATTGCCTCTTTCAGCTGGTACTGATATGGAGCATTATGTATAGGGTCATCCTTTGGAACAGAATAGTTCCGATAATCGAAGTTTGGTGCTGCATTCAGCAATGACACTAGCCGATCATACTGGTCGGAGTATGCCCACGAGTGACTGATAAATAAATTGTACATATAAACCTCCTATTTTGTGCAAATCAAAATCACGAATACGACTGCATATCCCAAGGCAAAAGCAATTGGTAGAATTCGCTCTAACTTTGTGCCCTCAAGGTAGCGCTTTGTTTTCTTCAAAATATCCCATTCATCCTTAAATGGGGTCACACCTAATCGCTCTTCCAAGTCGTAAATCACCCGGAACTTGGCAGTATTGAGCCGTTTGAAATTGTTGATATAAAGTAGCCACACGACACAAATTACCAGTCCTGCTACGCAGAGAAAGACCGTTTTAACGTCCCACATCCAAGAAACGGCTGCAATAACAGCTATATTGAGCGTAACAAAGAGATTATTCATCGTGTCTCTTCGTTGGCTTACCCCGTTGGCCATTTCAACGCAGGTTTGCCATATTGCTAGTACATCCTGCTTCTTATCCTCTTGTTCCATCTGTATTCTCCTATGCTGTTTACTTTGGCTGCATTACGCAGCAATGACAACCGCGTTTTCTTTCACTTTGTTGATCGCGGCTAACAACGCTGCACGTGTACGGGCATCAAAGAGCTTTACAAAGCTGATTGGCTTGTCAAAGGGCGGATTCTGCAGCTCAGTAACATTCTCCATATACCCATTCTGCTCGATGTGGTTAATGATCTTATGCACAAAAGCAATCTGCTTCTGGTTCAGCGACTGGTCGTTTATGAACTGCGAAAAAGCCTGCATTGCTGCTTCGTGATCCAGCTTGGCGATTTTTCGGATCAGCAAACCAAACGGCGTATCACCATATTCTCTTTCGTAGTCTTCCTTGCTGCCCAATTCGCTCGTCAGCACGTGCTCCAGCTCGCTGTAATCCGCAGCAGAGAGGGGGATGTTGTGTGTCAGCTTATAGATGGCGAGCGCATTTCCGTTTTCGTTGACGTAGCGGTTGACCTTGGCACGATAGTCTTCGAAATCATACCCTGGCTCCATCGGGTCGCCCTCTTTCTGATCTATAATCGGGTCAGATAGCCGAGTAATAATCGGCTTTCGAGGGTCAACATCATTCAGAAACTTTATCAGCTCACGGAGCTCCTTCCGCACGCGCTCATACAGCAGAACATCGTTTGCATCCCAGAAGGCGTCGGTGTTGACCTCCTTGATGATCGGCAGTTTCGCTTTTACCTGCGGGATGCTGACCTTGCGCTCCAGCAGCGTTCCAATATCGCGGAGCTGTTTCTGTGCATTCTTAAGCGAGGGCATCTGCTCTATCTGAGCAATCATTAGACCGTACATAAAGTTGTCAAAGCGCTTTGCAAATTCGTCGTTGTCATCCAAGTGAACGATTGGCGCAATCTGCTGCATCAGTTCGCCCTTGTCGCCTTCACTAATGTAGTTGAAAGCTCCCGGCTTCTTATACTTTTCAACGCTTTGTATGTGCAGCCGCACGGCGATGAGATCGGTGTTCAGCGCCAATACTTGAGAGTAGCATGTCTCTACAAGCTCGGATCTCCAGCTCTGATAGTCGTCTCCGGCAAATGCACTTTCCTGTAGCGCCACCGCAATGCGGATCTGCTTCCCGAATATGTTCTCCGACAGCGTCTTCGTCTCGCGGGACTCAAAGCCTTCTTTGTGAGCACGGAAGTATTCAAAGTTTCCGCAATAGTCAAAGATGAGGAACCGTCTCTTTGCCGTGTATTCGCCGTCGATCTGATCGATGCAGGTGAGCTCCTTGCTGAGACGAGTACCACGCCCGATCATCTGCCAGAATTTCGTCTTTGACCGTACCTTTTTAAAGAATACGAGGTTGACGCACTCCGGCACATCGATGCCGGTATCCATCATATCCACGGAAACTGCTATGATCGGGTCTTTCTCTGGGATTTTGAAATCGTCAATGATCGTCTGCGCGTATGTATCGTCGCAGATAACACGCTGTGCAAATGTGCCACGGTATTTGGGGTACAGCTTATTAAACCGCTCCAGAATGAACTCCGCGTGGCGCTTGTTCTGGGCGAAAATGATGGTTTTACCCAGTCTGTCACCGCCAGCAACACGGATGCCGCGCTCCATCAAATCCTGAAGCACCGTGTCAACGGTTGTCTCGTTGAAAACGAATTTGTTCAGCTGTGCCGACGGAATGAAGTCGGGCATCAGACCGTCTTCAATAAAGTCCTCTTCATACCGTTCCTTGTCCTCATCGGAAAGGTCGTCGTATGTGATACCTTCCTCTAAGAACTTTGTTTTTACCTCATAGTTATAGTAGGGCACGAGCACATGATCCTGATATACTGCCGTCTCGTAGTCGTATGCATACGTCGGTACGCCGTGCTCCATTTCGAAGAAATCGTAGGTATTGCGATCAACGTCTGTTTTGGGAGTTGCGGTCAGGCCGACCATGATCGCATCGAAGTATTCGAAAATCGCACGGTATTTTTTGAATATGCTGCGGTGGCTCTCGTCGATGATGATGAGATCAAAGTGGGCGGGTGTAAACATACGCTGCCCATCTTTCGCCTTCATATCATCTATGGCGTTCAGCATTGTCGGGTACGTCGAGAATACGATCCGTGCGCTCCGGTCGTCCTTATTAGAGCACAGATTGCAAAGAGACATATCCGGCAGATAGTTCTTGAAATCGTCCTTTGCCTGTTTCACCAGCGCCGTGCGATCAGCCAAGAACAGAATGTTGGTGACGTATTTGCCGCGACTGAGCACATCGGTAAGGCTTGACGCGGTTCTAGTTTTACCCGTTCCTGTTGCCATGACCAGCAGGTGCTTTCTAAACCCTTGTCCGATCTGCTCGCATACAGCACGGATGGCTTCCTTTTGGTAGTAGCGGTCTGTGATTCTGTCATCGATCGGAATGGTCATCAGATCTTTCCGTTCGGTACGACGGTTCATCAGCTTCTGCAGATCGTCTTTGCTGAATATGCTGCTAACTTTACGCTGCGGGCTGCTCTGATCGTCCCAGAAGTAGGTTTCAAAACCATTGGTCGTGAACATCATGGGGCGACGTCCGAATTTTCTCTCCAGACAGTCAGCATACAGCACGGCTTGCTTGCGGCCTATGTTCGGGTCTTTGCTGGATCTTTTGGCCTCCACCACTGCGAGGGGCAGGCCGTCTTTCCCGAACAGCACATAATCCACATATCCCATCTGTCCCAGCACACCAGCCATACCTTCGACGGGGTACTCTTCCTGAACGTCAGCGTCTGCTCCGGAGAATTTCCAGCCCATCTGCTTCATGTCCACATCGATATAGATTTTGCGGGTCTTAAACTCGGAAAGGTCTGCTGCGACAAAGGTGCGCTCCTGCTGGTGCTGCTCCTTTGTTGCGGTGATCTGCTCGGACATCTGCTCGATCTTTTTACGCAAAGCCTCAATCTCTGCGTCCTTCTCACCGAGCAGACTCTCTTGCTCTTTAATTTTCTTGGTGTCAACGACGACCTTTTCAGTCGGAATCAGTGCTTCATCGAACTGCCGCTCTTCATAGTCGGCACCATAGCAATAGTCCACCCACTGGATAAACTCAAAGAGTCCTTGCAGGGAAGCGAGGGCATCACTGGCCTGCACGCTTCGCTCTGTGTGAACGGCCAGATTGCCCAACTTAATGATAAACGGCAGTTTGCCCCATGTGTTGTAGTCCACCGCAAAACGGAAGGTCGGCTCATGAATGAGTGCCTGCAGATTATCTTTGTAAGGCATCTGCATCGTCTTATCAGCCGAATACACCCATTTGACGGCTAATTCCAGAGCTTTTCTGCTGCCGACGGCGCACATAGCAGGCGCGGAAACATACACCTTTTCCGCCTCGATCGCAGCCGAGGCAAACAGTGCGTACTCCTTTTTGCCTTTTAGAAATCCGAAGTTCGACATGTCATCCACTCCTGTCTGTATGTATTCGCTGCCGCTTGGCAGTATCTAAAGCTCAAAGAGCTGTAATATTTTGATTTGTCGGTCTGTTCGACGAAGGCTGCGAACTGCTCCTGCAATGCCATTGGCGCAAGCAATATCCTTATTTTGTTCATGGTGGATATTGGGAGCTGAGGCTGTGCAGAGCCGCTGGCGATCTTCCCCTTTATGGATTGAAGCTGTAGCTTAAATTGCTCCATAAAGAAGGCCTCTGTCATTACGCTTTTATTCATGCGTAGAATAACCATGCCGGAATTGATGCGTACATTTTCAAACGGGACACTGTCGTCATAAAATGCCAAATTTCCGAGTGTTCCTCTTGTCGTTAGCACTACATCGCCGCGTTCCAGTTTGCCATTGTGAAGGGCGTTATCTTTTTCTTTAGTGATGAACATGCGGTTTTCGAAGGAAAAGCCCGTCGCTGTTACGTTTTTTGCATTTAAGAACAGGCAGTATCCCGTGTCCGAAAAATCATCCTGCTTGGGATAGTTCTTACCACGGTCTCCGTCTATTATCGCACAAACCGTAGTCATTGGTTCAGTCGGAAGCCCCATGCTATTTCTTACGGGATCACCGAACAGTTCGATAAATCGGGACTTGACGAGCTGATCGAGAAGTTGCAGCTCTTCTTTGCGTTTCTCTATCGCCCTGACGATTTGACTGATTTTCTCAATAATTTGCAATTGTTCGGTCATATCCCGGTATGGAATAACCATTTGGCGCATTGCTGCCTGCGTTAATTTCTGTCGTGTTGCGCCATTAACAAGCCCCTCTGTATCATAAAACATGAGTGCATAGCAAAGGTAATCTACGTGCATGTTCGGTTTCGCTTTCAGCACGTGCGCGTGATTGTTCACCCAGCACTTTCCAGATACGCGATATGCAATCGGGCGCTCTTTGGATCCGAAGTTGCCACCGTCTTCAGCAAGCAGAACCAGCTCGTCGTCAAAAATGTAGTCTGCTACATAGTCTTGCAATCCGTTGGCTCCATAATACGGAAAAGCTCCTGCTTTGCGATCTTTCGCTGTAATTGGCACACGGCGTGAATCGAGGATTTCACACACATCTTCCAACTTTTTGTAAACAACGCTCATGCTGCTACCTCCATCTTACCGCAAAGTTTTGATTTGTCGGTCTGTTCGACGAAGGCTGCAAACTGCTCCTGCTCAGCATGCGGAACATCATAAACCATCATTTCTTTCAGTGCTGATATGGTCAAAGCTGCGTATGCTGTGCCAGAAGACATCTCCGATTTATACGCACTAATCAGCGCTTCCAATAGATATTTGAGATATTCGGGTACGAATTTCTCTGTTGCAGATACCCGTAGCAGATTTCCGTCCTTGAAGTAGAAATTATTTTTTCCGTCTACAATCCAAATTACACCGATTGTTCCTACAGCTGATATCAGTAAATCACCTTTTTGGGGTGCTCCGTATTCACTACGGATTTGGTCATATCGCTCTTTTGTTATAAACAGTTCGGTTGTAATCCTATTACCCTTTGATAGTTCTACTATTTCCTTTGTGCGATAAAACGGGATTCCTTCGCTGACATATTCTTTTTCGAAGATTCTCTTACTTGATCCCACTTCGGCTAAACTACCAAGGGGAACCCTAGGATATCTATCATCTTCTATGAGAGGATCACCGAACAGTTCGATAAATCGGGATTGGCAATCAGCCAATGTATTTTCTATGGGAAATCTTCACATTGTTCTGATTCACCATTGCGTACTGCATTGTGGTGTCAATTTTGGCATGGCCGAGGAGCCGCTGCACCTGTTCTATCGGCATTCCTTTGTCGATGGCACGTGTCGCCAGCGTTCTTCGGAATTTATGCGGATGCACCTTTGTGATACCGAGCCTACGTCCCAGCTTTCGCAATCGCACCTCCACGCCACTGATCTCCAGCCTGTTGTATGGGCTGAGTAGAGATACGAATAGTGCAGGGTTATCATCATTCCTGCTTTCCAGATAGTTTTTAAGATGGATTTTGGTGCGGGCATCAAAGTATACTGGACGTTCTTTGCTACCTTTTCCGAATACAACGCACTCTCTGTTCTCAAAGTCAATGTCGTCACGGTTCAGCCTTACCAGCTCTCCAACACGCATACCTGTGGAGGCAAGCAGGTCTATCATCGCCAGATCACGCAAACAACCACACTGATCGCGCATAGTCTCCAGAGCTTCATCCGTGTATGTTTCCTTAACGGTCTTGTTTGAGCGGATTTTATGGATCCGGCGCACAGGGCTTTTTAATATGTAGTTTTCGTCCTCTAGCCACGTGAAAAAGCTGGACATGATCCTTCGGATGTTATCTATGTTGCCTTTGCTGCACTGTGTTTGTTGCTGGTAATCGGAAAGATATCCTCGCAAATCATCTGTCTGCATGTGTGTCACATGGCAGTCGACCGCAGCAAACAGCCTCCGGATTGAGGTTTCATAATACCGCAGCGTTTTTTCGCTGCACCCCTCGACCCGCTTTGCTGACAAGAACATATCCAACAATTCGGCATTTGTTTCTTTGTCTAGCTGCTGAGCGCCGTCCTCATTAGCGGTGATTTGGACATTCCAGAGAGCATGCTGCAGAACATTCTGCAGCTGCTCCATCTGGGCGTTATCCAAATAGGGGATCATTTGTCGTGTGATTTCGGAAATAAGTTGGTTTTTCATGCTAGTACACCTCTAATTTCATGTTGTGTACCAACATCCTGCACCGGCTCATTTAGCCAAAATACTGTTGCATCAGAGATTTTTTCAGAATCTCCAGTTCCTGCAGTCCTTTCTGCACTGCCAATTTTGATTTGTCGGTCTGTTCGACGAAGGCTGCAAACTGCTCCTGCAGCTCCATTGATGGCACGGGAATGCGAATACTTTCGACTATTCCCTTGGAGATTTCCTTAAATGTCGCGCCCCTGCCAAGTGAATTTAAGTATTCGACGTTCAACAGAAGAACGGTATACAAATATCGCGGTGTTATGCCTTCTTTGCAAATGATGTTTTTAAAGCCCTGATTGCAATAGAACGTATTTCCCGCAATAGCCACTTTACCAATCGGTGCACGAGAAGACAAAATTACCGTTCCGACAGGCATTTCTTGTAATGAGCAGCTTTCCACACCCGCTTTTGTTAGCTTCCTTACTGAATCGTAAATGTATCCACTATCGGCATCCAATTCCGCGGGCGTGATCCAGCGGTACGAGCCACCCCAGTATTCGTCATGATCTGTTTTCGGGGTAGCACCACCGACAACCGTCCCAACTTCCTTTATGGTAGCCCATGATTCCTGCGGGTGTGTCAAATCATAATCACCGAACAGTTCGATAAATCGGGACTTGACGAGCTGATCCAATAAGGCGAGCTGTTTGCGTCTTGCAGCAATTGTGTTGTCAACATGACCGATTGTTTCTGCAATCTGCTCCTGCTCAATAGTGCTGTAAGCTGGAATGCGTGTAGCTTCTAACACTTTTTTGCTTATTGCTTTGAATGTAGAACCCGTTCCCTGTGCAATAAGGGAATCGACCTTACTCTGCAATGCATAATACAGGAATTGCTTGCTGCATTTATTGCGGATGGGAGTAAGAGCGGCAAGGCCACGACCTATGCAGCAGCGCTCTACGGCCATGTTCATAGCTCCGATCGGAGCTCTAACAGAAATCAGGATATCTCCTTCCTCTGCCACTTTCACCGGTGTAGAGCACCACACGCGGGTTATGGGGTGCGTTTCACCGAAATCCGCATTTCCTTGGTAAAACGGAAGCCCCTTTCCTTGCGTGTTATATGTTTTGGAATCAGGAGACTGTCCCATATTGAGAGTGCAATACTCCGTTAAAGGCCTTACGATCATGCTGCCACCTCCATCTTACCGCAAAGTTTTGATTTGTCGGTCTGTTCGACGAAGGCTGCAAACTGCTCCTGCCGTTCGATGGGCGGTACTATAAACTCTGTTTTTTCCATACCGCTTTTGGTAAGGTGCATCATTGCTATGCCGTGGGTATCTCCCATTAGCGACTCCGTTGCATATTCAAGCAACTTACAAAGAAATTGTTTGTTGTATGCTTCGCCAACAAGAACTTTCCATATGTGGTAGTGGTAAATTACCTTACCGCCATTCCATATCTGTGGGCCGAATGATGCTGACCAAGCATAAAGCAAATCGCCATTATCGCAATACTTATCATCATCGAGTTCTAAATCGGAATAGTACCATCCGCGATTGGAAAAGAAATTACCGACGCGCAACACAGGATATTTGCCGCTGTCCAGCAGCTCGTCCTGCTTGTATGCTCTGCCGTTCAGTAGGGTAGCGTTTACTTCTAGTGCTACTTTTCGCCATCCGTGTTGGTTCAGTACCGGATCACCAAACAGTTCGATAAATCGGGATTTCACAAGCTGATCCAGCAAAAGCAGCTGTTCGGCCTGCCTGTCTATTAAGCTTGTTATACGCCGTAAATGATCTGCAATTTCTGCCTGCTTTTCAATATGGGGATATGGAATAGTGGTGCCATCAAAGTCTTTTTTGACAATGTGCTTCATTGTTGCACCATGCGTCTTTGATTCCATCTCGGCCAGCTTGTGCTCCACCGCAAATACAAAGTATTCTTTGTTGACGGGAAGCTTGTCAAAAACCACTTTGAAAATGTGCTGGTTAAGTAATGCCTTGCCACGCTGCCATACATAGACCCCCAAGCTGGCCGACCAAGAAATTAAGACATCACCGTCGTTAACTTCGATGCGTTCGGGATATTCGCCATCATACCGATTCAGCTGATAGCTGTTTCCGTTTAAATCCTGAATGCGAATAATTGGGAGGCCTGTGTCACCCCAATCGGCTGGTTTAAATGCATACCCATTTATATAGGTGGCTAAATCGCCAAGTCTTGCTGTTTTATTTGCCATTGTCGCCACCCTCCTTCAGCTTGTTATATTGTTTCTTCCATGCGCGAGACGGTTTTTTGCAAATATGATCGGCATTTACAAAAGCGCATACCTCGTATAATCCGTTATTTGCACAAATGTCTGGGTTGTTGGCACGGCAACCGTATGTCTGCGTCTCGGTATCTCCTGTATTTAGAGGCGCTGCGAATGGAATATGCACGCTGTTGTTGCTCATGTCGCGTCTCCTTATTTCAGTAGATTTTTTAATTCCAATAGCTCCGTCTTAATCTCTTCTTCCAGCCCCAGCAAGCGATCAATGATTTCGTCCGTGGGAGGATACTCCACAGCCACATACTCTGTTTTCTTGTATTTGTTAATGGAGAGGTCGTATCCGTTGTCTACGATTTCCTGCTTCGGTACGAAGAAGCTCTGCTCGGTACGCTCGCGTGTAGTTTCGTGCTCCAGATGGTGGAATCTCTGAATGATATCGGGGATATCGTTATCCGCAATCTCGGAACGCTTATCGTCGAGGCTGAAGCCATCGGCCTTCATGTCATAGAACCATACTTTGTCGGTACCACCTGCGCCGGTCTTTGTGAATACCAGCACAGCGGTGGAAACACCTGCGTATGGCTTGAATACGCCAGACGGCATTGAGATCACTGCACGGAGCTGGTGGTTTTCAACGAGCTCTTTGCGAATGGATTTATGTGCCGAGGACGATCCAAACAACACGCCATCCGGAACGATGCAAGCGCACTGGCCGCCCTTTTTCAGCATACGCAGAAACAGTGCAAGGAACAGCAGCTCCGTTTTCTTTGTGTTCGTGACCGCTTTCAGATTATCGTGGATGCTCTCTGCGTCGATCGTTCCCTTGAACGGAGGATTTGCCAAGCACATTGTAAAGCGATCGGAAATCTGATTCTGCTTCGATACGCTATCCTTATAATCAATCTCCGGATTGCTGATAGAGTGCAGCATGAGGTTCATTGCAGAAATGCGGAGCATGGTGTAGTCCGTATCAAATCCCGTAAATGCGGGACCTGCAAAATGCTGCCACTGCTCGGAGGTCATGGTATCTTCATAGTTGCGACGGATGTACTCCGACGCAGAAACCAAGAAGCCAGCCGTTCCACATGCCGGATCGCAAATAGTATCATCCGGTGTCGGCTGCAGCAACTCGACCATCATCTCACGAATATGCTTCGGGGTACGGAACTGCCCGTTCTGGCCTGCTGTAGCGAGTTTGCCGAGCATGTACTCATACAGGTCGCCCTGCATATCCAATTCTGCGATATCGTGCTCGTAAAGGTCGTCCAGTCCCGTGATTATTTTCTGAAGCAGCTGCGGGGTGGGGATGATGAACATCGCATTGCTCATATACCGTGCGAAAGCGGTTGTGCTTTCATCTGTCTTGCCGGGTTCGTCTTCGATCTCTACGAGCTCACCCTTTTCATTAAAATCGGGGAGACGACCATACTTCATGCTTTTAATCGCAGGAAATACCCGCTGGGAGATCACGTCGAAAATCTGGCGCGGATCGTCGTTTTTGAATTTGCTCCAACGCATTGATTGCCCGACGGGAGACTGGGGGAAAATCTTTGCCATCTTTTCGCCGGTCATCGTTTCAAACTCCTCGGTCTCCAGTTCCTTTTCATCGAGGGAACGGATGAACATGAGGTATGTAAGCTGCTCGATAACGGTCAGCGGGTTTGCGATGCCGCCAGCCCAAATGTCTGTCCAGATCTTATCGACCTTATTTTTAATTGCTCCTGTAATCATTCCACGTTTCCTCCGACAATATTGTTAATGTGTTCTCTGTACTGATCGATTACGTTGGGTGGGGAGATGACCTGCATTCTGTTTCCAAACTGCGCCAGCCATCCGAAAAAAGGAGGGCTTATCTGTACGTGTACGGTTGCAGCGCAGGTGGTATCGTTCACAGACATCATTGGTGTGTCCTCGCCAAACTTATCAAACACGGGGCCGATAAGCTGCTTGCTGAACTGTATTACAACGTCCTCCAGCTCGCCGCTGAACATTTTGAAAACCTGCTCCGTGTACTCTGCCACGCCATCGATCCGGGCTACGGCCTCATTCGACATTACCGATTCTTCTACAACGGTAAGATGATCTATGCGATCAATGCGATAGTTGGCGGTGCTGTCCGGATGCTTGCTGCTGTATGCCATCAGATAGTAGTTGTCCTCATTGAAGATAAGCGCGACCGGCTCCACGTAGTAGCGCTTCTTGTTGCCATCGCTGGCGGTCACATATACGCGCTCCGCCTTTTCATTCAAATGGAAGTAGTTGAATTCGATCTTATTCCTACGAATGATGGCGTCCTCAATGCCGTCCACCGTGTAGAGAATGGCCTCGTTGGTGTGCTTCCGGGTATTGAAGCATACCATGTTTTCCTTTAGCAGTTCGGCTTGGTGTGATCCGCCGAGAGCGGCAACCTTTTCTATCAGCTCGGTTGTTTTTTTCTCTGTGATGAAGCTGGCCGCTTGTACCGCATCAATCAGTATTTTTATCTCCGGCACGGTGAGCTCATGCTCTGGTACATAATAGAACTTTTCCTTATCCTTCAGGTAGCTCATGATCTCGAAGCCATTTTCCTGCATGACCTCAATATCCAAGCTCAGTGTCCTGACATTACTGGAAATGCCCATCTCATTCAGCCGTCTGCAGAGCTCGACGCGGGAGATGGGATGTGCTTCATCCGTCTCTTTACGCAGCAGCTCATATAGCTTCAGCAGCTTAATCTTTTGCATATTGGCAGCCATGCTGTGCCTCCTCTTTGAAATGGGTATAATAATACTGATTAAGTATAACACAAAACTTCCGACTTTTCAAGGCTTTCGCGTAAGTATATCATTACCCGAACTGAATTTTTCGCAAACATCAGGTTCAAGTCCCATACCCTAAACACATTTAGTAGTTGCTTGCAGAGCAAAGAAACTCAATTTGTACAACAGCGATTTAGGTATTCTTTTGCTGCTGAACGCAAAAAACGGGCTTCGGAGTAACCAATCGACCGCTCCAAAGCCCGTTTTTCTATTATTCGCCCTTAATTTTGCTCAGAAAGCAAGAAGAAACCTCTCTTGTCTTGGTAGACAAAAGAGGTTTCTTTTATGGTGCGCGATAAGGGACTTGAACCCCTACGGTCTCCCGCTAGAACCTAAATCTAGTGCGTCTGCCAATTCCGCCAATCGCGCATAAAATTATCTGATACTTTCACAGTTACATATAAGCTCGAATAACTAAATCAAAGATTTAGATTCTCACTTAAATTCCACTAACTGTATATTAAAAGGCTAAATTCTATTGTATATAAAAAAAGGAATCCGGGATTCCTCTCTCTTTAAATGGTGACCCCACCGGGACTCGAACCCGGGTTACCGCCGTGAAAGGGCGATGTCTTAACCACTTGACCATGGGGCCATAATTGGGCTGCAAATAGCAACCCAAATTTACAAACCGGCAACGACCTACATTCCCAGGCAGCTTCCCGCCAAGTATTATCGGCGCATGAGAGCTTAACTTCTGTGTTCGAGATGGGAACAGGTGTATCCTCTCAGCCATAGTCACCGGATTAATAAGCTCACCCAATTTACGAAGTAAATTGCTGGTGGCTTTTATGCGAGGATTCCCCGGCTTTAGCCGGATTGGAATCTACCGCTCTTGCTCGTCTTTTTACTTAATAACTGCGTTGTTGCTCCTTCGCTCGTCGGTCGAGTACTTATGTACACTCCCAACTCTCTCAGTCACACGCCTTGTTCTTAAGCAAAAATCCTTCGCAATCTTTATGCAAAAGGTTTTGCCTCTTGCAAGTCAATTTGCCTTTTTAAACTGAATGAGTACCAAATTCTCAGAGTTAAACCATTGGTTAAGCGTTCGACCTATTAGTACCTCTCAGCTGAATGCATTACTGCACTTACACCTGAGGCCTATCAACGTGATAGTCTCTCACGGGTCTTACCTTAAAGGAGGAAATCTTTTCTTGTGGGGGGCTTCGCACTTAGATGCTTTCAGCGCTTATCCCGTCCGTAGGTAGCTACCCAGCTATGCTCTTGGCAGAACAACTGGTGCACCAGAGCTACGTCCATCCCGGTCCTCTCGTACTAGGGACAGCTCCACTCAAATTTCCAACGCCCACAGCGGATAGGGACCGAACTGTCTCACGACGTTCTGAACCCAGCTCGCGTACCTCTTTAATGGGCGAACAGCCCAACCCTTGGGACCTACTACAGCCCCAGGATGAGACGAGCCGACATCGAGGTGCCAAACACCCCCGTCGATGTGAACTCTTGGGGGGTATCAGCCTGTTATCCCCAGGGTAGCTTTTATCCGTTGAGCGATGGCCCTTCCACTCGGTACCACCGGATCACTAAGCCCGACTTTCGTCCCTGCTCGACTTGTTGGTCTCGCAGTCAA